>Ga0315908_10002445_pt1 | contig 13613 bp, 10 predicted proteins | sample LakEriMetagenome_12_FD_203520 | JGI IMG/M metagenome (GOLD analysis project Ga0315908, IMG submission 203520) | Freshwater fungal communities from buoy surface, Lake Erie, Ohio, United States - Buoy 4 MA124 | ecosystem: Environmental > Aquatic > Freshwater > Lake > Lake biofilm | place: USA...
ATTAATAATAATGAAAAAAATTATTTAAAATAATATAATAATTGTGATTATTATATTTTAAATTAAAATGAATTAAATTCTATAATTAAATTTTATAAATTTAAAATAAAAATGGTATATAAATGTGCAATTAAATCACTATTACTTCATATAATTTTTATTTATGTACAAATAATAGTATATAAAAATGCATGAAGGCTAAGCGACAACACAAAAAGAAAACCAAAAAGAAACATTTCCAAGCTAACTATTTTTGAGAATCTAAAAGATAATATAAAAAAGTGATATACTTTATTAAGGAACATGTTTTCAATTAAGATGACTATTGATTAACTCATCATGGCTAGAAAAGCAAAATAACTCCAAACTCCAATACTAGCACTGATAACATACTCATGAAAAATGGCAGAAATAATGAAGACAAAAACGAGTGCAAGAGTTTTAGGGTATCCTTTTTTAAGGAGAACAAAATAGACATGTCTCATGAGCCAATGATGAACAGGTAGATTCCATAATCTCCAGTACTCTCCAATGCTTTTACAGTTCCACCAGTCCTTATAGAATAGTCTATCTGAGAATCTAAGTAGTTCAGCCACAATGTTTAATTGTAAGTGGAATCCCATTATGAACAGTAGAATCCAAAGCAATGTAATTGGAATTGATAGTTTCAAGAATCTCTCAAAAATGAACAATGGGTTATTGTTGTTTTCAATTAAAGGCAATGTGTTTTTTAATAGAGGGTCTACATATTATTCATATATCACAAACATTATCAGAATTACTACAATATATTCCATCACTCTTTTTGTTAACCATATTTTCCTAATTCTTTCATTTCGAGGATAGCTCAATTGGAAACAAAGAGTAGGAGCTAGTGAAAAGTAAATCAAGTGTTTAATAGAAACTAAATTTCTTATTTCCGATTTGTTTTATAGGATTATTTGTAGATTTTCTTCTCCTATTAAATTAGTATCGATTTCATCTGATGGTTGAAACTCTTTATTTTTTTTGATGCTATTGATAATAAAAAGATGCATTTAATAAACACTTCTCATAACATGAGCATAACTGATGGTTTTGAAAGTGAGAATCATTGCTATTTAAAGATAGACTAAATTAATAAAGGGATTGAGTTAATATTTTTGAATCAACTAATAGGGAAGAATAATGCTGAGAATAATATTAAGAATATTAAGTAGGAATATTGTAGAGACACTGAGAATTTATTTAAATTGTAAAATTTGGATGAAATATGCAATGAATATGACAGAGTAATAGACTAATAAAGGGACTAAGATGAATAGGGATTGCCATTATAGGAAGAGAATCTGAATGAGTTCAAATTTGATTAGGATTCCATATTTTAGGAAGTTCTCTACACATAATCGGAAGTTGATGATGAATAGGATAATAAATGCAAGGTTCACGAATCCTCTGAAGTTCTATTCAGGAGACTCTGGGGATAGAGGAGCGTATCTAGCTTTATTTACTGGAGTATAAGCCAATGGACCTAAGTAGTAAGACTATCTTTTTCGCTTTGTAATTTCAGAGATTAATTCTTCAATCAATCCTGTTTCTCCTTGCATCTCACAAATCTATTTAAACACTTTTTCAGAGTCTTCCAAATATAATATCAACTTCCTATTTATAATTATATAATTTATACTTCTACTTCTCTTACCCACGAACACCTATATGCAAGTCCTTTATCTTTAATTAACTTATCAGTTTCTATTTATTCTTATCGTATATATAAAGGAAATTATAGGTTTTCTTTATTTGATAATCATTAAAGCTATTTAATTATATATTATTTTATTTTATGAATTCTTGAATACTCAATAGTCTTTAATCATCTATAAATGTAAAATCTATTTTTACTTTATTAAATTATTCCATTGTAATTATTTATTATAATAAAATCTATTAATTTTATAAGGACTTTGTTATATTTTATTTTCAAATTAAAAATAATAAAATAATTCCAAATTTAAAAAATTAAATGAGTTTAAAAAAATAAAATAAAATTTCAAGAATAAATTAATCTAAAGGATTTTATCATTATAAATAAAAAAGTTTATTATAAATTGATATTGATTATAAATAACAATCTAATTTAGACGAATATTTAATGAATTGATAAATTGAAACATATAAATAAATAAAATTAAAAGATATGATAACTTAAAAATAATAATCTATTTAAAAAAAAGAAAAATAAATTCAGTTGCCAATATCTTCAAACATAGTAAAGGAAAATTCGGATAGAAAATTTAAATAAATTAAAACATTTTTAGAATTAAACTAATAATAAAACTTTTATTCTTTAAATAGTCAATAAAAAAATATAGAATTAAATGAAAATTCAACTAATTAATAAAATAAATAATTAAATAAATAATAAAATTAAAATAAATTTAAAAAAATTTCTATTGGATGTGTAAAATCTACTACTTTAATCTAATAAATTGCTGAAGGAACACCAAAAATAGAATAATTATAAAATGATGTTTAATATTTTAAATCTAGTAAATAATAAACAGAAATATAAGTAAAAATATAAAATAACTATAAAGTTAAAAATAGTTTAGATATTAAATTAAATAGATAGGAATATAAAAGATAGGATTAAGGAATAAAAACAAATAATTTATTATAATGAAGATCTTAATTTAATAAAGCAAGGATTAAGATGCTTATAAAAGTAAAAATTATAATAATAAAATAAGAGGAGATTAATATTCAGAATTTTATTAACTAATTCTAAAATTAATAGAGGATAACATTTATATTAACAAAAAATTATATAGTTAATATGAAGGAATGATATAGAATGTTTTTTAAAAGTCAACCTATGTTTAATTGATGGATACATCCAAATTAACCACAATGACTAATCTACAATTATTAAAAAAACTATTTAAATACTTTAATAAATACTATGAAAATTCAGAAAATTAAGGCAAAATTTATCAATAATAAATTTAGTGTAATTCATTTTTATTAATTTTAGAATTAAGTCAAGAGAATCAATAAATTACGCAAGAATTAAAAGAACTTATTTTAAAATAATAAAATGATAACAGTAAGGAAAACTATTATTGAGTTTCAAAATAATTGGAAGAGTTAAAAATTGAGTATTAAAATATTTAAAAATAGCTAAAAATAAAAATAATTGAAAATAATGAGAAAGATGAGACAATTTAAATATAAGATAAGTAATTATAAACATTAAGTGAAGATTAGATATAATTAAAAAATTAAATAACAAAATTACAACATTAAGACCAGATAATTTTAATAAAATAATAAGAATAAGAGATAAAATTAAAAAGTAAACTTTAAGAATTTGAAGAATTTAAAGAAAGGTTATTAAATATGAGATTTTATATAGAGAATTTATTGATAAAGACTAATACAATAAATTAACACTTTAAAATTCTAGAGCAAGAAAAAAACTAAATTTAAAATGAAAGACTTGATCTCATAAAAAGAGCAGCTGTAGGATTTGACAATTTAACACCAAGACCTAATTTTAAATAAATTTGTGATGACAATGATCTTTAATTTGACACAATATTTTAAACTTAAAATGAAAACAAGAATAAAAAAAACAATAAAAAAGTCAATATTATTAGATATGATTAGTCTTGATTTTCTACCGAAGATTACTTTATATAACTTTTAAATGCTTATAAGCAAGTATTTTCATATTTTTATTCATTATTTTTAATTTTTTTTAATTATTTTAGTAAAAAAACAAATCATATGTAAATAATAATAGCAATAATAGCAATAATAACAATAATTTAAATAATAACAATAATAACAATAACAATAATAATAATAATTAAAAAATTTTAAAACAAGAAAATATGAATTCAATGTAATAAAACTAAAAATCGACTGCAAATAAATAAAAGCATGCAGTAAATGATAATGAAAATTTTAATAGAAATTAAAAATTAAATAATATATTTGAACAAGAGTAAAAAATTCTTTAAAGTGAAATTAACTCTTAATTATTTTACTAAAAATAAAAAGAATTTGTTTAAGAAATATAAAAATCAATAGAAGATTTAAACTATTTGGAAAAAGTGGATTTTAAAATTTGAATAAATATTATATTTATGTAATTAAATATTTAAAATAATAAATAAAATTAATTAAACAATATAAAAAAATATAAATACTTATATAAATAAATAATTTATATAAAAGATAAAATTAATATTCTATAATATAATAAAAAAAAGTATAATTAAAAATGGGTGGTTTTTAAAAATATCCAGTTCCTAGGAGATTACTTTCATATAAATGGCTTTAAAATCCAGATTATCTATAAAATATTCCTCATCTATTTATTCCTGTATTTTTTGCAAGTTTTATCTTTTATAGACATAGTCTTATCTAATCTGTAAATAAAATAAATTTATTTTTAGGTTGAATCATTAGAAAAAGGAACTATTGTTGATCCAGAGTCACATATTGCTCCATAAATTCCTATCCTTAAGCTTGAATGAAAACTTAAACATTATTTTAATATTTAATTTATATTTTATATATTATTTTCAATAATTCAAAGGGTAAAAATAATCTGACTTTTAATCAAATTAAAAAAATAAATTTTCTTTTATCAAATGCTCTATTATCATCCATAAATATTCTTTCATTAAAATATATTCATTTTTAAAAAACTTAAATTTTAACTAAGAATTTATTTCATCAAAATTAATACCTGGATTTTATTATACCAATTATAATATTATATTTATAAATTATTCGAAAATATCATTACTTATTTCATAAGTTGTTATATTATTCTTTATTTAGCTAAGAATCACTTTTAAATTAATTAATTTATTTATAGCTTAATTAAAAAATGTATTAATTTCTATTTATTAATTTAAGTTAATAGACTCAATTATTATTTCTTATTATGTAATTTAAAAATTAATATTGGACTTATTTAATAAGAACTTAATAAAAGCAAGATAAAATATGACAGAAGAATATTTCAATTATTCAATAAAAAAATTGAATTTTTTTTTAATAGTAATTTCATTTTACTTAAATATAAATTGTATAGGTTGTATATTACTCTCTATTTCTATTAATTTTTTTTGAAATTCAAGCTCTTCTTTATTTTATAGAATTTCTAATTTTTTTATAAATTAATTTTACTTAATTTTTAAATTAAAACAAAATACAATTAATTATATAACATTTCTACTATTTTATAATAACCTAAAACTAATATATTTTCATTCACTTTCAAATTTTCTAATAATTTTTTAGATAAATTATTTGTATTAATTTAAAATTAGACTTTATCATTACCATCTAAAAATATTATAATTTATTCATCTTATTCCAAAATTTCACTGATTTTTCCTACTGTAAAAATCAAAGTATTTTCTCTTAAAGATATTAAATTTTCTAGTAAAATTTTAATAGGAAATAAGCCCTCTTTTTAATTTAATATATTTTAACATTAAAATAAGTCAATAGAGGAATCTGAACTATTAGAATATTGAATTTCCATTTTATTTATATAATAAAAATTATTTTGAAATATTATATTATATATTTTAAGCTCAAAATCTTTAATTTCTATGAATGTAATACTCAATACCTTATAAACCAAAGAATTAAGATTCATAAATTTAAGGAAAAGGAGGATATTCTTTTGATTATATTTTTTAAAGAATTTCTTTTGCTAATTCTATATCTTACTATATTATTTCTTTATCTTTTTATTAAGATGATTATTTAAATATCCATTTTAATTCTGATATTTTGTGTTATTTTAATAAATTATTATCAAATAATGTTGGAATGATTTTTAGTAATTGTCTATATATTCATAATATTTCTTATTTTTGATGGTCTTTAATAGTCTGTATTTAAATTTTTGTATTCTATATGAAAAATATTTTTTATAAATTTTATAAATACTTTTAAATTTTAACCATTATATTTTCTAATTTGATATAATAATTAAATCCTTATTATATCAAATATAATTTTTAAAGATAAAAGATTATAAATTATATATTTATAAATTTATTGGAAGTTTTTAGATTATATAAATGATTCTCTTAAAATTTTATATTCAAATTAATTCTATTCGAAATAATTAATGAAAGAATTAAATTTGATTCTTTTTTAAGTTATTAACAATTGAAAGTAAGAATATCAACAATTAATAAGATGAATAATCTTTAGAAAAGGAAAATTTTTATGTTTTATAAATATTTAATTTTAATTATTTTTTTTTTAATTCTATACTATATTATTTTAGTATTATATAATATAAATATAAAATTTTTGATTATTTTAGTAAAATATAATTATAGATATAATATTTTTAATTGATAAAATCTAAAAATGGAAGAATATAAGAAAAAATAATTAAAATAATATGATGAAAATTTTCAAGATCGTGAAATTAATGACTAGGAAAATTGGCTAGTTATAGAAAGATTCTTTGCTAAATACGGTCTAGTTTCTTAATAGATTTTATCATTTAATAATTTTCTTAGAAAAATAATGCTAGAAATAATAAATGAATCTGGAGGTATAATAATAAATCCTAAACCATAGCATTTAACAGGAGAAGATATGGATAAAGAATTAAGATATGAAGTTTTGTTTGAAAAATTACATGTTTATCCTTAACCTAATTTTACTGAAAAGGATAATACATTGAACACTTTAACTCCTAATTAAGCAAGAATAAGAAACTTAACTTACGAAAGTTAATTATTTGTTGATATTAGATTTAAAATAATAGAAATATACAAAAATGGCGATGAAATATAAGAAAAAATATCTAAAAATATAGTACATTAAAAAAAACCGTTGGGTACAGTCCCTATCATGGTTAGAAGTGATTTTTGTATTTTAAATAATAAAGATAATTAAGAAAGAATAAATTTAGGAGAATGTGAATATGATTAAGGTGGATATTTTATAATAAATGGAAGTGAAAAGGTAATAGTAGCTTAAGAAAAAATGACAAATAACTTTGTTTATGTTTTTTATAAAAAGTAACCTTCAAAGTATAGTTGGATAGCTGAAATAAGATCTCATTTAGAAGGAAGTATAGAAAAACCATCAACATTTTCAATAAAATTATTTAAATCGACTAAAAAAATAAAAGGTTCTCAACTTTAAGTTTAGGTTTAGGTGTTTAGATGCAGCATTCCTTATTTGAAAGAAGAAATATCATTGGTTTTATTATTTAGAAGTTTAGGATACGTTTCAGATAGAGAAATATTGGAAATAATATGTCCAGACTTATAAGATATAGAGCTAATTGAATTATTAAGACCATCTTTTGAAGAAGCAGATTGTATAAATGAAGTAGACTTAGCTTTAGACTTAATAGCAAAGAGGACTAACTCAGTTAACAATGTAGCTCGACAACAAAGAATAGAGTGGGCGAAGAGCATTTTGGCTAAGAAGTTTTTGCCTCATTTGGGATAACATAATGATACGAAGAAAGCATACTTTTTAGGATATATGGTGAATAGATTGGCATAGGCTGCATTAGGAAGGGCAGGTGAGGATGATAGAGATCATTATGGAAAGAAGAGATTGGATATGGTCGGTAGTCTATTAGGAGAAATATTCAGAGGCAAGTTTTAGCAGTTTAAGGCTGAGAGTGAGAAAATGTTTATTAAGGACATTGAGAAGAATAGGCCTATTGATATTTAGAGTGCCTTCATGAAAGCTAATAGGTAGATTAGTGATGCATTCAAGTATGCTCTTGCTACTGGAAATTGGGGTAAACAGCATTAAAATACCAAAACTGGAGTTGCTTAGGTTCTTAATCGATAAAACTTCTTCAGTACTTTGTCACATTGCAGGAGACTTAATGCTCCTCTAAGCAAGTAAGGCAAAATGAGTAAACCCAGATAATTGCATAATACTCATTGGGGTATGATATGTCCTAGTGAAACTCCAGAAGGTTAGAGTTGTGGACTCATTAAAAATCTCAGTCTGTTAGCTATTGTAAGTGTAGGTTAAAGCACTGGACCTTTATTAGATTTTTTAGTTGATAATAGTATGGAGAATCTTATGGAATTGGATCCAAAGAATATTCCAGGGAAAACTAAAATATTCTTGAATGGTTGCTGGGTTGGAGTACATGGAAATGCTGAATGGTTAGTTAATATATTGAAAGACTTAAGGAGATAAGGACACATTCCACATGAAGTTTCAATAACTAGAGACTTATATAATAAAGAAGTGAGAATCTTCACAGACTCAGGATGAGTACAAAGACCATTATTCTTAGTAGATTAAGAGAGTGGGTAATTAAAGATTAAGTATAAGAATATTTACAATTTGTAATAGAAATATTGTGATTTTGATGACTTAGTTAGGAAGGGATGTGTGGAGTTCTTGGACGTAGAGGAGGAGGAGACTTGTCTAATCGCAATGGATTTGTAAATGGTGAAGAATAATGCGAATAGACTTAACTATACTCACTGTGAAATCCACTCTTCTATGATTTTGGGAGTGTGTGCTAGTATTATTCCGTATCCTGACCACAACTAATCTCCTAGGAATACTTATTAATCTGCTATGGGAAAGTAAGGCATGGGAGTGTATTGTTCTAATTATCAAACTAGGATGGACACTCTTGGTTATATCCTATATTATCAGTAGAGACCTCTTTGTTAGACTAAGTAGATGCAGTTCCTTCATTTTAGTGATCTCCCAAGTGGAATTAACAGTATTGTGGCTATAGCTTGTTTCACAGGTTATAATCAGGAAGATAGTATTATTATGAACCAATCCAGCATTGATAGAGGATTCTTTAGATCTATATTCTATAGGACTTATCATGATTAGGAGGAGTAGGATAGGAAGAAGTAGGAGTAATTTTGTCCACCTATCGTAGGTAACACCATTGAAATGAGGAGAGGAACTTATGATAAACTTGACTATGATGGATTAGTAAAATATTTTACTATAAAATAATAATATAATTTTTATTATATAATTATGTGTTAATATGATAGATAAAAGTGGGAAGTAGAGTGACAGGGGATGACATAATAATAGGGAAGATAGCTAAACTGGACATTGATAACTTGGACTTAGGTAAGAAGACTCACAAAGACTGTAGCATGGCATTGAGAAGAAGCGAGAATGGAATAATAGACCAGGTGATGCTGACTAATAACATAGAGGGTTACAAGTTCAGCAAAGTTAAAGTCCGTAGCATTAGAGTACCTTAAGTGGGGGACAAGTTTGCAAGTAGACATGGATAAAAGGGGACAATAGGAATGACTTATAGATAAGAGGATATGCCTTTCACTAAAGAAGGACTCACTCCAGACATAATTATTAATCCTCATGCTATTCCTTCAAGAATGACCATAGGACATTTGATAGAGTGTTTAGCTAGCAAGGTTGGATGTCTTTAAGGTTAAGATGCAGATGGAACACCTTTTTCTAATAAGAAGGTTGAGGATATTGCTAATTAGTTACATAATTTAGGTTATTAGAAACATGGAAATGAGGTATTGTATAATCCCTTTACTGGAGATAGATTGCATGCTATGATTTTCTTTGGACCTACTTATTATCAAAGGTTGAAACATATGGTTGATGATAAAATTCATAGTAGGAGTAGAGGCCCAGTTTAGAATCTCAACAGATAGCCTACTGAAGGAAGAGTAATCATTATATATAATTTATAATAATATATATTATTTTTAAAATATAAAATATTTATATTAATTATTATAGAGTAGAGATGGAGGATTGAGATTTGGAGAAATGGAGCGAGACTGTATTATAGCACACGGAGCAAGTAAAGTACTAAAGGAAAAATTATTTGATGTAAGTGATAGTTACAGAGTGCATATTTGTCAGAAATGTGGATTGATAGCTGTAGCAAATTTGCAAAAAAACCAGTTTAGTTGTAGATCATGCACAACTATTGAGCATCAAAAAACTAATATCATTTAAGTTAAGTTGCCTTATGCATGCAAATTGCTAATTTAGGAACTCATGGCTATGAATATAGTACCCAAGCTCAATACTGCTATTCTTAAAAGATGATATTCTTTATTTATTATTCATTTTATTTATTTTTAAAATTATTATCATTCATTTTATCAATTTATCATTTTATCTAATTTTATTTATATTATCATATATTTCTAATAAATTTAATATTTATATATTATATTTCAATAAATATTAGCTAGGTGATCTAAAAACTCAAATATATTATTTATATTTAGTTCCATCAAATGGGATGGATTAAAAATATATTATTAAGAAATATCTTTATTTAATTTTAATACTTCTATTATTTATTTAAAATTATTTAATTTATCTATTTTTTTTGATACATTAAAATTTATTTTTATTATTTTATTTGTTAACTTTTCAATTATTTTAGCTAATAAAATTCTAAAATAATTAATATTTATAAATACCCATCTTGATATATTTAAGTAAGAATTTATGGATTTCTTTTTATTTAAACACTTATTTGTTTAAATCCTAAATTATCTATCCATTATAATGTTTTTAATTAATTTAATGTTAATTCAGTCTAATTATTAAAACTTTAAGAAATTATATTAGTTTATGTTGTATTTTATTTATTAGTGAATTAATTTTTAATTTACTCTTATTTTTTAAACTAATCAGAATATATGTTAGAAAATTTTTCTTAATTTTATTGTTTATTTAATTATTAATATTGGAATTAAATATTTTATGACTGAGTTTAGTATTATAAATCCTATTTATAAATTAAATTTTAGGATTTATTTAAATTATTTTTTTGATTTAATAAAAGATGAATTTAATTAAGGAGAGATAAAAAAGAATTAAGAAGTGAAAAATTACCATTAATAATAGATAATTCTTGATTGATATATTAGGACAATTAGTTTAAAATAGGAGTAGACAATTTTAACTATTTAAGATGAATGAGGACTTTATGAAAATTAGAAGCTTTTTATAAAGCTGTTTGAGGTTTATAGTTTATCCCAGAAATAATAGTATTTGTTATTTTTTAAACTAAATCAGTAAGCAAATTTGTTGAAATAAATAAATGTTACACTGTTTACAAAGATTTTTAAGAGTCTATTAGATTATATTTTTGTAGTAAATTTACTATTTCCTAAGGATTAAAATTACTGTTATTTATGTGATTGTTCTTGTTAAAACTAAAGCTATTATTAATTTATTCATTATTATTATTATTATTATTATTATAGTTATTTGAGATGTTTCTTGAGTTATTAAGACTTTGGGTTCAAGTCTAATTAGTGTTATAAATGCTACTGGACATTTCTTTATAGTGCTATTAAATACTCATATTCTGTTTATTCACTGTCTCCAGCAAACTATTGTTTGCACTTACAAATTATCTCTTATTTGTAAAATACTCATTTATTTAGTAAATTATTTTGTAAACTATCAAATTTTCATTGTTTATTATTTCTTTGTTCTTACTAAATAAGCTTCTGTCAATATTAATTCTTCTTGATTTTAATGTTTGATAAAAAGTATTTATATTTTAATTTATTTCTTGATAATTTTTTGGAATCTATATTATTTTATCTTGAGATATTAATTCTAATCTTTTTAATAATTTAAGTAATAATACACCATTTTTCATATTTTATTGAGTAATTTGTTTTCTTAAATTTAATCTTATCATCCATTGGTTCATCTAATCTATTAAAGTTTTATCATCTTCAAATTATTCTTTATTTTACTATTGATATTTTTTTATTTACAATTATTTTCTATTATTTTAATTTATTTCTAATTTTTATTGTTTAATTTAATTAATTTAAAAATTTTAATTATCATTATTATATTAATCCTTTTTGTAAATCTAATGATAATTTTAATCATTTATTTTTATTTTAGTTTCATTATTTAAAAAATCATTATGAAATGATTTTTAATTATGTATTTAATCAATCCTGTCATATTATTATTAATTATTATTAACTTAAATTTTTTGGTGCTATTAGTTTTAAGAATTATTGATAGAAAAGTTTTTAAAGTTTTTACTAAACAAATTTTTTATAGCTTTAAGAAATTACCAAAATAAAATAGAATTTTTAGAAAAAACTATATTTTTACTAAAATTTAAAGAAGTAAAATAAGGGTCTATTTTAGTATTATTCTATAAAAAATTTTAAATCTCTTTGTAATTATTAATGATCTAAGTATTATTTTTTGGTTTTCTATTAACACCTTTGATTGAAGAATCTCTTGAGCTTAATTTTAAAATAATATCATAAAATAAAACTCCATTTCCACAAATATTAAACATCTTTTCTGCAAGCTTATACTCACTTAAATTGCTTTTTATTACTTTTATTTCCTTAAGCCAAGATATTATATTTATTTTTTCATCTTCTTTTAAATCTTCAATACTTTTTTCTTTTGAAATATCACTTAATTTACTTTTTTGGCTTATTTATTTTATTACTTTATCCACAGAATCTTAATATTCTAAATTTTTTTATTATTATTTTAATTAATATTAATTCTGTTTTTCTTTATAAAGAGAGTTTTTTCTACTTTCTATTTCTTAAGATAATTAAGTACTATTTAAATAGTTTGAAGGAGCCTAGAAATATTTATCACATATTTAAAAATCATTTTCAATTTATGTACTATTTCCTAATTAGATATGAGGAATTCAAGGAATTCTATTATCTTATTTAGAAATTATTTTTTTTGTATTTTCCATATTATAATTAATATTACTCCCATTTTGAATTATTGGTTATTTTTATTATTACGACTATTATTAATTTTATTATTATTAATATTATAATTTTTATTTTTACTATTCATCATTTAAATAATTTTATTAATATTTATAATTAGAACACTTTTTTTATACTTGTTTTTTAATATTCCTATCAAATTGTTACTCACTTATTATATCAAAAAAATCTTCTTATCTGTATTCATATTAATTTTGAATATTTTAATTATTTTTATTATTGTCTAGTTATTGTGCTCTAATTATTTTGGTTTGCTTTTATTAATTTTTCTAATTATTTATATCTTTATTAATTTGATAAGTATTATCATTATTCATTTAATAATCATAAATATTTTGGATTAAATCAACTAATTAACCTTTAAAATTATTTATATCATTATCATAGTTAAAATTTTAAGCTAAAATATCAACTTATTTTTAAATCTAAACCAATTTTGTAATAGGTTTATTATATAAATGTAGACTATTAATCCATATTACTAATAAATCCTCTTGATCATACTAACTTTCTATTAAATCCATCAAATTTTAATATAAACAGTTAATTTATATATTTTATAAATAATTAAAATATCATCAACTTTTCAAATCTTTTAATATTTATATTTATTATTGATTTTAAAATAAAATTTCTTTATATGTTTAATTATCTTATTCGTAAATTAATTAATCCTCTTTTAGCTATTCATATTCATTGATATCTAATTAATTTAAAAGTTCTTCTGCATGTTTTTCTATTTCCGTTTAATCCATTATAAAATTTTATCCAAATTATGGAAAAAGTTTTATAAAGGATTTAATATTATTTTGAGTAAAT
>Ga0315908_10002446_pt1 | contig 13607 bp, 13 predicted proteins | sample LakEriMetagenome_12_FD_203520 | JGI IMG/M metagenome (GOLD analysis project Ga0315908, IMG submission 203520) | Freshwater fungal communities from buoy surface, Lake Erie, Ohio, United States - Buoy 4 MA124 | ecosystem: Environmental > Aquatic > Freshwater > Lake > Lake biofilm | place: USA...
GACCGGCACGGGCAAGACCGCCGGTTTCACCCTGCCGATGCTGGAGCGGCTGCGCCACGGCCCCCCCGCCCGCGCCGGCATTGTGCGCTCCCTGGTGCTCACCCCCACCCGCGAGCTGGCTGCCCAGGTGGGCGAAAGCGTGCGGGCCTACGGCCGCTACCTCGATCTGCGCAGTGACGTGGTGTTCGGCGGGGTCAAGGTGAATCCCCAGATCTCCAGGTTGCAGCGCGGCACTGACGTCCTGGTAGCCACCCCGGGCCGGCTGATGGACCTTTATCAGCAGAAAGCCCTGCGGCTCGACCGGGTCGAGATCCTGGTGCTCGATGAGGCCGACCGGATGCTGGATATGGGCTTCATCCGCGATATCCAGAAAATTCTGGCCCTGCTGCCGCCCAAGCGTCAAAACCTGCTGTTCTCAGCCACCTTCTCTGGGGATATTCGCCGCCTTGCCACCGGCCTGCTGCACAACCCCGTGCAGCTCCAGGCCACTCCCGAAAACCGCACCGCTCCCACGGTGGAGCACCTGCTCCATCCCTGCGACATGGATCGCAAGGGTGATCTGCTCAGCCACTTGATCAGCAGCAACAACTGGCAGCAGGTGCTGGTGTTTTCACGCACCAAGCACGGCGCCAACCGCATGGCCGAGCGACTCACCCGCGAGGGGATGTCGGCTTCGGCTATCCATGGCAACAAGAGTCAGGGAGCTCGCACTCGAGCACTGGCCGACTTCAAGGCTGGTTCTTTGCGGGTGCTGGTGGCAACAGACCTGGCTGCCCGCGGCATTGACATTCACCAGCTGCCCCACGTGGTCAACCTGGACCTGCCGAACCAGGCGGAGGACTACGTACACCGGATCGGCCGCACCGGCCGGGCCGGCCACAATGGCCACGCAATTTCCCTTGTGGCAGCTGAGGAAAGTGAGCTACTGCGGGCCATTGAGCGCATGATTGGCACCCGTCTGCCGCGGCAGGAGGTGCCGGGTTTTGAGCCCAAGGTGCTCTCTGCTCCACCCCTGGATCTCAGCGGTGGTCGGGGTAAAGGCAGGGGCGGTGGTGCCCGCAGGGGTGGCCCCCCAGCCGGACCCTCCCGCAGCGGCAGCGATGGGGGCCGCCGGGGTCGCTACAGCTCTGGGCGTTGATCTAGCCCTAACGGCAGCAATCGACACACCGGCTAAGAGTTGTCTCCGCTCGGATGGGGTCGTTGATGTCTCCCCCTATGCCCTACGAGCCCGGATCCCCTGAATGCCGCGTCCTGATCGACTGCAAGGTTCAGATTGAGTCGATGCTGCTGGCCCTGGGGCGCATCGACAACAGCCAGCACATTCGCGACCAGCTGTTGTCTGTGCATAACCAACTTGAGGGGCTGCACGCCATTCACCGCAAGGCAGCTGCCGCTCCTCTGGCTGCGGGCGAGCCTTGAGGATCAACCAGCTGCCTGGGCAGCTAGGAGCCCACTGTTCTGCCGCCCCATTTCAAAACCGTGACAGGTGGCGTAGGCGCTGGCCAGGGTTGCAACCCGGCGGCGCCTGTGGGGCTGCTGCTCATGGCTAACTACGTAGCGGCCTGTCGTTTCCCTGTAGATAAGACAACCATTGCCGGTTTCGCCTACGTACGACAGTTCGTTTCCCATGGTTCCCGAGCAAGGTCTCCTTCCTCTCTAGCTGCGGTTACTGGCGCCGAAAAGTGAGGGAGCCCTAACAACACAGAACTTAAGTTGGGTCTAGGCGACCCCAAGCTGATCGCCTGCGCTGCAGCCCAGTTGTTGCAGCAAGCTCTGGCCTTGGGCAGGTGACTTGCCCTCCAGTTGGGCTGCTCTTATTAGCAATGGGCAGCCAGCAGTGCCAACCACCAGGCCCGCATCGCCAGCAAGCGCCAGCACGGTTCCCGGTGCCGCTGCTGCAGACAACACTCCTGGCTCTGCTAGTAAGCAGCGGGCTTCTGGGCTCAGTTGAGAAGCGAGCCTGGCGACGAGAGGTTCGGTGGCTAGAAGTTTCAGCCGCTTGCCCTGCCACTGGGTGACAGCGCCGGGGTATAGGCCCATCACTCGACGATGAATTTCCAGAGCCGACTGGTTCCAGTCGACTAACAAGTCGTCTTTGGTGAGCATCCGGGCGTAGCTGAGGCCCACTTCTCCCTGGACACGAACCCCGAGCCGGGCTAGCCGTTCGGCTTCTGGTCCCGTTCCGGCGGTTTCGATGCGTGGCAGGGCCTCTACCAGCAGCTCGGCGCTGAGCTGGGCGAGCCGCTGCCCCAGCTGCTGGGCGTTCTCCAGCAGGCCAATGGAGATAGAGCGCTCCAGCAGCACCGGCCCGGTATCGAGGCCCTCCTCCATGGCCATGATCCCGACGCCGGTGCTGCTGTCGCCCTGCAGTAGGCACCACTGGATCGGTCCGGCGCCACGCCAGCGGGGCAGTAGGGAGCCGTGGGCGTTCCAGGAGCCCAGGGGGGGCTGGGCCAGCACCTCTGGCGGCAGGATCTGGCCAAATGCCACCACAACGGACACATCTGCGCGGAGGGCGCCAAGCCTGGCCTGGAGCTCGGGCTCGCGGCGGATCCGCTCCGGCGTGAATATCGGCAGGCCTAGCTCCAGGGCGCGGGCCTTGACAGGACTTGGCAGTAAGTCCTTGCCCCGCCCCCGCCGCCGATCTGGCTGGGTAACCACCCCCACCACCTCGTGCCCTGCCGTCACCAGCGCATCAAGGCTGGGCACCGCGTAGGCGGGGGTGCCCCAAAACAGGATCTTCAGAGGCTCCAGGGTCTTCAGAAGCCCCAGGCTCTTGGGAAGCGGACCTTGACCGGGAGTTGGTCCACCCGCCACTGAAGTGGCAGTGGTTTGTCGAAGCGGGCCGGCAACTGCAGCGCCAGACCATCAGCGCCGAGGCTGGCTAACCCCTCCCCTCCGACGCTGGAACGCAGCCCCCGCGGCAGCAGCCGGGCCAGGTCTGCCTGCTGCAGGATTCGGCCCTTCAACCAGCTGTCGTCCGGCATCTTGACCTCAACTGATCCGCCTGGGCGGGCCAGCTCGGCGTCTCGGGGTCGCAGGTAGATCCACAAGAGGGGCTCCTCCGCCCGTTCAATGCGCATCAAAAGGGTACCCGGACCGACTGACTCACCTTTATTCACTAGCAACTCTGACACCCGACCCGGGTTGTCTGCCCGGATCGCAAGCAGATCGAGCCGCGACGAAAGCGACTTACGTTCGCGCAAGTCCCTCAGGTTCTGGATCGGTTCGCCCACCACCTGAAACCGCTCCTGCTGCAAACGCCGCTGCAGATCCAGCAGCGCCATACGCTGCATATTGAGATCAACTTCCGAGCGTAAATATTCTTCCGAACTGATCGCTCCCTCGCGTTGAAGACGCTTGAAGAGCTGCACAACCTGACCTTGGAGCTTGACGGTGGATTTCTGAAGGCTCGTGGCGGAATTGCCGAGGCCATTCGGGTTGTCCACTGAGGCCGGTTTCAACTGATCCAGCCGCAATCGCCAGTCAGGGTTGTCCAGTCGCAGCAAGAGATCACCGGTCTGGACCCGCTCGCCCAGCTCAACCCCCACGTCTGCGATGGTGCCGCTCTCCAGTGCTCGAATCTCTGTGCTCGGCACCTGGAGTTGGGCCGGCACCTCTACTCGCAGCAGGTCGAGGGTGATCCGTCCGAACACATAGACCAGAGGAGAAAGAACTATGGCCAGGATTAGATACCAGCGCAGTCGGTAGGCCACGCGCTTGGAGGGCCCGTAGAGCACCTTCAGGCCATTGTCCTGATCCGGCCGGAGTTCCTTGCTGCTGTTAAACCGCACCTTCATCGCTCAGAGCCTGCTCGGAAAGGCCTGCCAGTCCTGCCAGTCAATGCCGCTAACCCCATCGGGTAATAGTTGCTGGCGCCAGTGTTGCACCTGGATTTGCAGTGCGCCAGCCGTGCTGCCGTGCCAGCTCAGTCCTGGTTCCATGCCCGCCTCCACGCTCTGGGCCAGCCGAAGGCGCAGCTTCGGCCAGCGCCTGGCGATCGCCTTGGCCCGTGCCGCTGAGAGCTGTGGATTGCGCGTGTAGATCATCAGGCTCACGCTCTGTGATGGTCTGATGGCGCAGGGGACGCAGGGATTGCTGGTGTCGCTGGTTTCGAACCAGCGCGGATGGCTGGAGAGGTTCACGGGCCAGGGGCTCACCTGGGCCGCGGCCTGAAGGGTGGCGATCCAGTCCCGCAGACGCTGGGGTGGAACGGGCCAACCCAGTTGCTCCACCTCTAGATCGAGATGTAGGCCGTCGAAGGGCAGGGTCTTGTAACGTCGGATCAGCGCCAGTAAACCGGGCCGCCCACTGGGCAGGATCCACTCCGGATCGCCCAGCAGCAACTGCACCCGGAATCCAAGCCGATGGGCGCGATCAATCAGCTCCTTGAGTTGGCGCTGGGTTGCCGCTCCAGCTTTCACCTGCGGACCGGACAGTCCGACCAGCAGCTCAGTCATGCCGGCCCGGCGCAGGTTGCGCAGTTCCCCTTCGCGCTGCTGCGGATCCAGCAGCGACTTGCTGTCCCAGATGTAGGTTCCCTGGCTCCAAGATCCAGGTTGGCCTCCAGCGAAAACCGGTAGCTGCAGGGCCAGCGCGGCGATTGCTGCGGGCAGCACTGAGCGGAGCTGCGGCAGGGAGAAGCTGGCCATCAGAAGCGCCTGCTGCGTTGCAGCACCCACCAAGGGGCCATGCTCGTTTCCTCATGACCACGCCTGAACCACTCATTGAGCATGGCCACGGCACTCCAGCAACGGATCAGAAACATCGCCAGGGGGAATAGTGGCAGCAGTGGCAGAAGCCGCACATCCTTACCGGGTCGATCCGAAACCATCAGCAGTGCGATCAGAAACTGCAGCGTCATCACTGCTAAGTAAAATAGATAGACTAGGACTGAAAGCGCAATATAAGTTGCCCACGGCAGGATCAAGATGCAGATGATCGTGTATCCCACGATGATGAATGGGGATACCATCTGAACGAATAGACCGGTGAATAATATCATCAGAAAGTTTGGCCACCCAACTAGGCCTGGGGAGAAGCTGCCTCGATGCTTACGGGCATAAAGAAACAACAGATCACCATCCCAGCGCAGTCGTTGCTGCAGGAAGTCATGGAAGGTGCTTGGAGCATCGGTATGTCCAATTGCCCTCGGTTCGAAGGGGATCCGCAACCGGCGTTGACGGCCGAAATAGCCCTTTATTCTCAGGGTTAGATCAAGATCTTCGGCGGTTCCTGTGTCCCATCCTCCGATGCTCTGAAGCGTGCTGCGGCGAAAAGCGCCGAAGGCTCCGGATATGTTGTTGACCAGGTTCCATTCACTTAGGCCGATCTTGAAAGTTTGGATCGAGAGTAGATACTCGATGGATTGGATGGCGGTTGTCAGTGATGTCCAGGTGTTGCGCACTCGCAGGCAGCCGGACACGGCCGGTACGTTGGGATCCTCGAAATGCCGCACGATCGAGGTCATCATCGTGTTATCAAACGAGGTGTCCGCATCCATGGCCATGACAATCTCACCAGTGCACATCGATAGGCCGGCGTTGAGCGCGGATACACGTCCGCCCCGTTTCCATTTGGCGATCGGTCTTATCTGGACGTGGGGGTAGAGATAGTTATCAATACTGAACTCGCGAACTGCTTGCATCGTCTGAGTATTGGCGAGTGCGCCATCAATTACTGGGATGAGTTCGATTTCACCCTTGTAGGTCTGCTCACAGAGGCTGCGCAGCGTTCGATGCACCAACATGCCTTCGCTGTAACAGGTGATGATGCAGGAAACCCGCGGCCGATAAAGTGACTTCACGGGTATCAGAGTGTGTTCTCGTATCCACCAGCGAAATACACCGGTCGTGACGATAAAAGCGATCGGCAGATCAACCAGGATGAAGAACGGGAAGAACAGCCAGAACAGCCGCCACAGCCCATCCGGGCCTTGGATCTGCTCGAACAGCATCTGCAGGTCGATGGTCTGTTCAAGCCCGGACTCCATTAGATCCGATCAGCTCAGGTCGCCGCCAAGCCTGGCAAGCAGGAGGGAAGCGTCTTCCTCCTTCAGGGCTTGGTCGGGAAGCACACAGCCCACAAACCGTAGTGTGATGCTGACTTCGGTGCTGCCGTTCATCTGATCCAAGCCTTCCACGAGCCTCTCCTGCAGTCGGTTCAAGCCCTGTGCCGGTGTCTGGGGCAGCAGGATCCAGAGCACGTCCTCGCGCCCGCGCATGCAGCGGTCGGTATCGCGAAGCACCTGCTGCAGTCGCTCCATAAGGCTCTCCAACATGGCGGTGGCCATCACCTCGCCCGCTTCCTCCATCACGCGAGCAAGGTTTTCCAGTTTCATGCCCAGCACACTGGCCATGGTTGGGCCCTTCGGTGGTCCGTAGCGACGGGAAATTGTGAGCTGCCAGTTGAGGAGGTCGAGGAAGTCTGCCTGGCTGATTAATTTGAGCCGGCGGAAGTACTCGGCCGTTACGCTGCTGTCTCCCAGGCCCTGACGGCATGACATGTTGCCTGATTCGCTGAGCCGGAACGGCCGGATCTCGCGGACCCTCAGCTCTTCCGGTGTATGGCGCTTGTTGCAGTCGAAGCAGTAGACATCTACCTCGGCATCGACGAAGAATGCACTGCAGCTGCGACAGCTGTAGTTCTCCATCGGTCGGTCGTAATCGCTGCCAATGTGGCGCAGCTGCGTGAGGCAGTTCGGGCACACCAGGCTATCGCCGCGAAGAAAGTCTTGCTGGGAGCCGACATGGCCACAGATGAAGCAGTGCAGGGAGGGCTGGCGCACGATGTCCAGATTTCTGCATTCCGGACACACATCCACGTAGTTGAGCCGGCTGGACCCGCAGCTGGTGCACTGGCGCAGTCGGTCGCACAGCGTTCCGGCGTCGAGCTGGTTGGTCTGGCGCAGCTGCTGCAGAAAACTCCAGGCGTTCACACTGCGGTCGCCCGCAAGCGCATCCACCAGTGGGTAGCGATACACCTCGCGCGCCTGTGGATCCCGCAGGGGTGTGATCGTGGCCTCGGGTCGCTGCCACAGCCAGCACAGCAGTCTCTCCGTGAGCTGCACCGGTGGGCGCCCCCTGTTGAAGAGCGTGAGACGTTCCTGCCAGAGGGTCCAGGCATCCATCAGACCCGTCTCCGCATCGGGCACGGGGCCGTCCGCCAGTGCGGCTGCGAGTGCGTCCCCCTCAGCGTTCAGATAAATCAGGCGCAGGTCGCCATGCGGCTGCGAGCGCAGTTCCTGGAGAAGCGGCCCTGCATCCGTGAAGCCGTCTACCACAATCACATCGGCCGCGGGCCCCTCCAGGAGCTGATCCGGGGTGGTGAAGTGATGGACGCCTCCGGTGAGCCAGGCTGGTGTGCTTGTGGACAAGCCACTGGGTGAGATCCATGCGATGCACGGCCTAGAGCTGGATGTCGTGGGGGGCATCAGGCCTCGCCGGTGATGGAAAGCCCTTCTACCCAGACGTAGGAGCAAAGGCCGTCTGGAGTAATCTTAGCAATTCCTTCAAAGCCGACGATCGCCTTCATCACGGTGCGGATGTCGCCGGCGACGGTGGCCGCTTCGATCGAGCGGCTGACCCCACCCTCAACCAACCAGCCGTCAAAGGGCAAGGAGAAGGAACCCTGGCTGGCTTTAACTCCAGCATGTAGCGCCGACAGGGAGTCGATCACCACAACGGGGCCGGAATGGTTTAAGCGATCTAGACCCTGCTGGCCGCCGTCGCTGCCAGGGGTAGCCCCAATCTCGAACCAATCGGCCCCCACCGACACCTTTGCTCCCATGCCGGCATGGCCGGTGGGCGCCACCCCAAATGCTCGGGCCGTGGCCTCCGAGTGCAGGAAGTTTTTCAGCACACCGCCAGCCACTAGGTCTAGCGGCGCGGTGGGGGTGCCCTCGCCATCAAAGGCAGAGGCGCCCACATTGCCGGGGTGCAGGCCGTTATCGCGGATGCTCAAAAAGGGCACGGCCACGCTGTCTCCGAGGGCGTCGCGGTGGCTGAGGCTCACCCCATCGAGCACGGCCCGGGCATTGAACAGGCTGCTGAAGGCGCCGATCAAGTCGAGGAAGGCTTCCGGGCTGAAAACACAGGTGTAGTAGCCGGTTTCGATCGGTGCGTAGTCAAGATGGGCGATCGTTCGCTCGGCGGCCTCTTCAATGCAGCCGGCGATGTCGAGTTCGGTGGTGCCGTAGGCCAGGCGCACGGCACCGGAACTGCGTGGTTTGCGACCGGCTTCCTCTGCCCTGGCGTAGAGGTAGAGGCTGGCGGTGGTCAGGGTCTGGTGGCGGCAGGCCCCTTCGCTATTGAGATAGAGGCGCTCGCTGCTGCGCTGGGCTAGGCCGTTGTAGGGAACTGTGCCGATGGCTATGTGGCGATCAAGCAGTTGCCGTTCGGCCTGTTTGAGGGTGTCCAGCAGGCTGAGGATCGGCTGGGGTTGATGCAGCGGTTGATCTAGTGGGGCCAGGGGTGCGGTGGCCAGGGGCGAGAACGCCGGGGTTTCCTCCGCATTGCCAAAGGCGCTGGCGTCGCGGGCGCCGCTCAGGGCCCGAGCCAGGCCGGAATCGCTGAGGTCTGAGGTGCTGGTGATGCCAACTAGGCCGTCGCCGTTCCACACCCGCAAGGTGATGGCGCTGCGTTGGGCACCTTTCATCTGTTTGGCTTCGCCGCGGTCCACCTGCACGGAGGTGTCGGTGCTGCAGGAGGCGCCGAGATCCCATTGCTGGATGCCGGCGCCTTGGGCGAGTTGCTGCAGCCGGCCGCTGAGGGCCTCGGCGTTGAGGGTCTGGATGGTGGGCTGGGTCATGATCAGCGTCCTCCCACGGTGATCGAATCCACCTTGATGTGGGGCTGGCCGACGGTCACGAAGATGCTGCCGCTCACGGAGCCACAGAAGCCCGCTGCTAGTTCCAGGTCGTTGGCGCACATCGAAATGCGCGGCATCACCTCCTTGGCTTCGCCAATCAGGGTGGCCCCCTTTACCGGTTTGGTGAGCTGGCCGTTTTCAATCAAGTAGCCCTCCTCCACGGCGAAGTTGAACTGGCCGGTGGGTCCGACGCTGCCGCCGCCCATCGATTTGCAATAGAGCCCCTTGTCGACCGATCCGATCAGCTGCTCGGGGGTGTGGGGGCCGGCGGCGATGAAGGTGTTGCGCATGCGGCTGGCCGCAGCAAAGGTATGGCCCTGGCGCCGGCCGCTGCCCGTGCGGCTGTGGCCGGTGCGCAGCTCGCCGGCTCGATCGCTGAGGAAGCGCTTGAGAACGCCGTTTTCGATCAGCACGGTGCGCTGGGGCTCCATGCCTTCGTCGTCCATGGAAAGGGAGCCGAAGGCACCGTCGCTGAGGCCTTCATCGATGGCCGTGACGGCCTCGTGGGCAATGGATTGGCCAACCATCTCCGCAAAGGGGGTGGTGCCCCGCTCCACCTGGGTGGTTTCCAGCAGGTGGCCGCAGGCCTCATGAAAAATCACGCCGCCGAAGCGGTTGGCCAGCACCGCAGGCATCTGACCGGCTTCGACGTAATCGGCGTAGAGCATGGTGCCCACACTCGAGCACACCTCCTGGGCGGCGGCGTCCGCGTCCCATTGGCGCAGGTCATCGGGGCGATCGGAGGTGCCGTAGCGGCGGCCGAGGCCTGCGCGGTGGTCGCCGTCGGCGGCAAGCACGTTTAAACCGAGGGACTGGTGCAGGCGGATATCGCGGGCAAAAGTGCCATCACTGGCAGCAACCAGCACCGACTGCCAGTCGCGGGAGTAGCTGCCTCGCCTGGCCTGGAGGTGGCTGCCGTGGTGCTCGAGGCGGCAGGTGCCCTCCAGCAGCTTCAAGGTGGCTTCAGCCAGGGAGGGGCAGCTATCAAGCCAATCCAGCTTGGCGGCGGCGAAATCGCGCATCACCTGCAGACCTTCGAAAGGGCTGGAGTTGCTGCTGCTGTGGCTCAGTCCGAGCATGCCGAGGGCTTGCTCAAGGGCCTGCATCAGGCCGCGATCACTGAGGTCGTTGGTGCTAACAAAGCCATCGCGGTCGCCCAGGAACACCCGAATACCAGCGCCCATGCCGAAGGCGGGGCTGACGCTGGTGATGGTGTCCTGCTCAGCCAAGACGCCGAGGTGGTCGGTGCGCTCTAGAAAAATCTCAACTAAATCGGCACCTGCTGCCCTGCCGCTCGCCAGTAAGGCCTCCAGCCGCAGCATCCAGTTTTGATCAAAAGCATCTGCCGCTACCGCTGCCTGCTGGGCTGCAGCCGACTGGAGAACAACCGGTTTGGAGGCAACCAAAAGAACTCAGCGAAGGTAAGGATGTAACTGCAGGCCAGGCAAAGGCAGGCCAGGCCCAAGAAAAAAATCAGCGCACTTGCTCAGCGAACTGAGGGCTGGAATTGCTCGCTGCGGATAGCAGGGGTGAAATAAAGCTTGGCCATTTCTGCGCCATTGGCGATCCAATAAGGCAGTTTGCGCAAAACTTTTATTGCTCCAGGAGCGCTACTTGCGTCGGCCTCGCTGAGCTTGGCGTTGTTGCTAACCAGACGCTCTAGACGGGTGTAGAACTTTGGATGGTCAACATTCAGCACCACTGGGAACACTCTGGCGGAAGTCTCATTGGTTTTAGCAATCACGACCTTGTCGTATTCGCGAGCATCGAGGCCCAGGGCTTCGTAGAACTCTTTGCGAGCAACGTCTCTGACATACATGGTGGCAAATACTGCCAGCAGGAAGAAGCGGCACCAAAGCCTGGCAGTGAAGCCGCGCACGGTGTCTGGCTGAGCCTTCATCAAGGCATCAAAGAAATCGCCGTGGCGGTTCTCGTCTTGGCACCAATTCTCGAAGAAGTTAAAGATAGGGAAAATCTTACTTTCTGGATTTTTCTCTAGGTGGCGATAGATGGCGATGTAGCGCCAGTAGCCAATCTTCTCGCTCAAGTAGGTGGCGTAGAAGATGAATTTAGGCTTGAAGAAGGTATATGACTTGCTGGCGGTCAAGAAGCCCAAGTCCAGTTGCAGCCCAAAATCTCCCATGGCTTTATTGAGGAAGCCTGCATGGCGGGCCTCATCGCGCGCCATGTGGGCAAAGCACTCGGCAAGCAGCGGATTTTTGGTTTTGATGCGGCGGCTTAGCTCCTTGTAGAGCAGGAAGCCAGAAAATTCAGAGGTACAACTCTGCTCAAGAAACTCAACGAAAACCCTGCGGGTGTCAGGATCTAGCTTCTCGGCTGCCCCCTCAAACTCGCCGTTGCGCACGAAGTGGTGGCGGTTGTAGTCCTTGCGGAACTCCTCGCATATGGCCTCAAGCTCCACCTCATTTGGCCGCAGATCCATCGCCGCCATGGCGTCGAAATCTGTGGTGTAGAAGCGGGGCGTCAGGATCGTGTCTTTGGCCGGATCTTTGACGGCTGGTGCACCGGGCGAGCCCACAGAGGCTTGACTGGGGCTGGTGGTAGCGCTGGCAGTTGCGGCTGGAGGCACCATCGAGGCTTGCGGCTTACGGCAGTTCCTGCATCGTAGAGGGCGTGGCAGTCAGTTCGGGCCGAGCCATTTCTGACCGTTGAGCCGCTGCACCAGCCGCGATACCAGCAGCGCCAGGCTCATCTTCTTCTCGTCGATCAGAAACGACTCCAGCAGGCTTGGCTGGCCGCCTGCCTCTGCCAAAGCCACCGTTTTGGCTGAACTGATATCTGGTTTGGTGAAGCACAGCCAGAAGCGACGCCGACCCGGCAGCTCCCCTTGAATCATCCAGCACTCCGACCCCACCACGGGCATGGCTCCTTGCACAAAGGTCAGTTCGGCAGCAGCTCCTCCGTAGCCCTGGATCTCTTTGGCCAGGGCCGGGATCAGTAGCTGGGGAACAAAGATCTCAAACGGCTGGTCTTCCACTGCAGGCGGTTTGGCCTTTGCGGGTTGATCTTTGGCAGCTGGCTGGGCGGATTCGCTCACCGTTGCAGGCCCCTTTCGGCATCGTCCTTGGACTTTACGCAGGTTGCCAGGCGATGGGTTGCCCGGCAGCTAGCTCACCAGTCGTCACTGCTGGGGATGTCCCAGCCATCACCCACGGCAGCGGCCTGGGCCACCACTGGTTCGCCTGCTGAAGCTGGATTGCTGCCTTTGCGAATCACCCGGAATGGCACGGCAACGGTTGGGGCTGGTTCGCCAGGGGGTCTCGGCGGCCCGGCTGCGGCTCGAGGGGCTGGCCTTGCTGGCTCGCTTTGGTTTTGCTGCTGCGGCTGCTTCCAGTTCTCCTCGGGGGCACTGGCGCCGCCGCGCACTTGACGGCGCAGGGTGAGCGGCCCAGTGCGCAGGGCTAGGGCGGCTCCGGCGGCGCTCAGCCCGGCTCCCGCGCTGGCGGCCAGGGCTATCCAGGCTCCGATTGGCAGGGCCGGGCTGGTCCAAACCAGCAGGCGCAGGGCCGCATTGGGTCGGGGGTTTAGGGCGCCTACCAGCAGCACCAGCAGCAGGGGAGCCAGCAGGGGGAGCAGCAGCAGGCGTTGCAGCAGGGCCAATGGATCGACTGGGGTGAGGAGGGTGGCCTAGGGGGAAGTAGTCCCGGCGGCTGGTGCCCCAGGGGATCCTGGCTGGTGCGGCGGCCCCTGCCAACGGCGCAGGTTGCCGAGCTCGTAGCCGAGCACGTCAAAGACGCGGATCACCAGAAAATCCACCATGTCTTCGATCGATTGGGGTTGGTGATACCAGGCAGGCACCGGCGGGGCGATGCGGGCACCAGCCTCGGCCAAGGCCGTGAGGTTGCGGAGGTGCACCAGGCTCCAGGGGGTTTCCCTCGGGCAGATCACAAGGGGGCGCCCCTCCTTGAGGTGAACATCGGCGGCCCGCTCCACGAGATCCAGGGCTACCCCAGAAGCGATGCGCCCCACGGTTCCCATGGAGGCCGGCAGGATCACCATGCCGCGGGTTTTGAAGCTGCCACTGGCAATGCCAGCGGCCTGGTCGTTCCAGCGGTGGCAGCGCAGCTGCCCGGTGCTGACAGCGGTGCGTTCCCGCCAAAAGGCTTCCTGGGCATCAGGTTCTGAGGGCACCCTCAGTCCCAGTTCGGCCTGCCAGACGCCAATGGCTCCTCGCGAGGTGACCAGCTCCACCGCTTCTCCGGCCTCCAGCAGCAATTGCAGGGCCCGCTGGGCGAGGGGCTGGGCCGAGGCGCCAGAAACGGCCAGCACCACCGGCCCCTTTCCGGAGCTGGTTCCGGATGGCCGAACCATGGCTCAGACCTCGCTCAGCACCGCGATGGGCGCGAAGGGGTCGATCTCGTCATGGTCCTGGTTTTGGTACTGGTTTTGGGAATAGGAGTCGGCCGTCTCGCTCTCGTAGCCCTCGGGCAGCACCACGGCCAGGTCGATCTGGTGGCGCAGGGCATCCACCTTCTGGATCTCCACCTGCACCTGGTCACCCAGCATGTATGTGCGACGGTTTTTGCGTCCCACCAGCCGGTTTTGGCGGGAGCGGTACTCGTACCAGTCGTCCTTGAGGGAGCTGACGTGCACCAGGCCTTCCACCTGGGAAGGGGGCACCTCCACGAAGAAGCCGTAGCTCTGCACACCGCTGATTACCCCAGGAAGCACCTGCCCCACTAAGGGCTCGGCTTGGCGGGCCTGCAGCATGGCCAGCA
>Ga0315908_10002447_pt1 | contig 13602 bp, 6 predicted proteins | sample LakEriMetagenome_12_FD_203520 | JGI IMG/M metagenome (GOLD analysis project Ga0315908, IMG submission 203520) | Freshwater fungal communities from buoy surface, Lake Erie, Ohio, United States - Buoy 4 MA124 | ecosystem: Environmental > Aquatic > Freshwater > Lake > Lake biofilm | place: USA...
CAATAGCCGCTGAGCGGTTAAGTCACCGGCAAGCTCTGGATTGATCGATTCAAGCTGCTGCTCAGAATATTTCTCAATGTCAGCCAAGAATGTTTGCTGATTTTTAGAATCTCCATTTATTGGAGTGGCTGCCAATTCTACTCCATCAAATTCATCAACGCGCCAAAGACGATTGCGCATTTTTATGATACTGCCCGGTCTTATGTTTATAATCTTCATATTCAATCAACTTGAAACTCATTTTAAAAGCAAAACATTTCAATCCGAATTTAGACTGGCTTTCCATGATAGTGCTATGTATAACTGATTGACAAAGTAAGTCCATCAAGCAAACAGTGATAGCATATTGGATAACTTTTGAGAATTTGCCCTTTCTAAGGGCATCGTGACTGGCATAGTCATGGCAAGTGAAAACCCGCTAAGCAAAGCAGCAGAACTTGGCAATGCAAATTCACTGACCTTAGTTGACGGAATAAATTTCAAGCCACTCATTATCAATACATGGAACTTCGCCAAGACATGAGTTTTATTGTAACCGAGGTATTTCTAAAGGAAGCTGAGTAGAATCGGACTTAGCAGCATGCTCACACTAATTACTCTGAGATGACTGCATTGCAAGGTTGCAAAGAGTTTCAATGGCTTCGCTCAGAGCAAAACATTTGAAAAAAATTATTGAAGCGGTTACCTTTTACCTGGATAGGTATTAACAGGTATAAAGCACGATATAAAATCAACAGATATGTTTAACCTATTCAAGAGCAAATCCAAAAGTCAAGCGCATAGCTTCAAGCCTCAAGTTATGAATGCCCTCTTTCAGGCCTCGCCTGAAACGCTGACAAGTGAGGCTATTTTGTGGGCAGCAAGTAATCTGCCTGAAAACGAAGATTTCGGTTCAGAAAACACAAGGCCAAGATTACCCTACAACCACAACTCCGATTCATTGTGGAAAGCAATAGGAATGCCTTCCGATGATCCTACGGAAACACATAGAAAAATCCTGGGCGTAATCCGAGATTTGAATGCGGACAGTTTTGACGAGTTTCCAAAATCTGCAGTCTTCGAAACACTTGAGAAGCAATGCGGCCAAGAGGGAGTTTATTACCTGGCCATGATTGGCTTCAACCAACTCCATCAGGACTTTCTATCCAGCCCTGAACAAAAAATCCAACAAATCATACACGAGCTAGAGACTCTCAAAAAAGGTCTCAATTGCCAATAGTCTCCGAAATCAAACTCAATTAAATAAATCAAATCCAACATTATGATCCTGAATATTCCATCACAAACTCTTCCACAGACTGAAGAAAAGACAGCACCAGCAAACCAGCCAAGCACAACACCTGTATTACACAAAATACTAATTAGCCTTCGCAATTTTGGCTTTACCGAGGCCGGGCGAACACAAGCCGATCCTGTCGTGCTTGCAAGTCATCTTGATGATATTAGAAACGGTGTTATCGTAGACGCTGGAGAATCCGAAGAAGAACAGGAGAAAATTAGACAAGACATTGAAGTCCAGACGACAGCCCTGGAAAAGAGTAGAAATGAAAAACTCAGCCACTTGCAAGAGAGAGAACAAGTGGATATTCCCGATGCTGAGAAAAAAATCAAAGCTGCAGAGAAAGAACTGCTGGAAATCAAAATTGAAAAGGAAACTCAGAAGAATGGTATAAAGGTGGATCCGTTGAACTTATACCTCTATTGGACCATATTCATTGCCACATCCCTATTCCTTTATGGGTTTTATGTCAGTGCATTCCACAGCGCATTCTTCAAGAACGTGGCCGCCGAATTGGCAACAGCTAATAGCAGCAATATCGGAGAACTCTTGAACACCGTTTTCAGCGCAGGCGCATTTCGCGAGTTCAATCTTCATTGGTTGGCACCCGTCATATTCTTCGCCTTCGCTGCGGTACTGCACATTGCCTATGAATCAGAATCAAGAAACAAATGGGCACAAATAGTAGCTCTCCTGCTTATCGTACTGACTGGTGACTGCCTAATCGCCTACTTCATCGAATACAACAGCCATCAAATTCAAGTATTGAATGGAATGGCTGAGGCCAATTGGAAATTCTACCAAAGCCCCCGCTTCTATCTTGTGCTTTTCCTAGGCTTTCTGACCTGTATAGGATGGAGTCTGATATTGAATGCCATCAAAAAAGAGAAAGCCAAGTCTGACCTGGACAGCGTTTACAAGCTTCGAATCACCGAAGCGGATAAAGAAGTCAGCATGGCAGAAACCAAACTGAATGATTTCAAGAAAGCGGCGATAGCATTGAAAAACGAAATACTCAACATCGAGTGTGAGATCGACCGTCTGAAAAAGAGCCTAACCTCTGTCCAATTCAATCTTCATGTATTGAAAAAAAGAATTTCTTCCTTCTATTCCGGTTGGATGACCTACGTAACCAACCTAGCCGATAACGAAACACTCCGAAAAACGTGTGAAGAAGTCATGATTGATTTCAAGCACCAATACCTCGCGCCTGCTTTTGTCCAAAACGAAGCCAAGCCTTCTGAAAACTAAACAATCCAATCAACAACACACAATCATTATTAAGAAGCCATATGAAAAAGCTCATCCTTATCATCTCAATTCTAGCCCTTGCCATCGGTCTAATTCTCAGCCTTTCCGGTGATAATACAACAACCGCTAGCGCCTCTCAAATGACGCTTGACAGCAAACCGATTCAATACATTACCCTACTCTGCCTGGACGACCGTTTAACAAAACCAGGACAATCGGAACGCGACAAGGAAATTATCCAACTAGCCTTTGAGCAATTCGAGAAAGTCGCCAAAGGCCACCTATTGATTAATTCAAAGGATCGTTTCCTCGTATGCATTGCACCGCAAAAAGGAAATGATTCAAATGTGGAGTCATTCGCCCAGTCACTTTGTTTCGAACTTCCAAAAATTGCTGCCAAGGACAGGGTTTCGACTTTGAATGACTTTAAGACAACGCTATCAACTAAAATAGATAATCTATACAATGCCGCCTATAGAGGTGATCAGTCAAGTTTATACGATGGTAGCGACATCTGGACCTTCATCAACTCTACCCTACCAACAATGACCAACGAAGAATACGATACAAAGCTGCTCGTTCTATCGGATGGTTATTTCGACTTCGAAGATGGCAAACCGCAGTTGATTGCAAGTAACCGTTCAACAAAATCAGAACATGTATTTAAGAAATTTCGCGGAAACACTAATGCAAAGGCTGAGATGAAAGCCGGTGATTTCGGTATCCTAAAAACCGATAAGGCCTTCGCCAACACAACCCTATGCATCGCAGAGATTTATCCCAAGCACCCGGATATGCTTGAATGGGACATCCTCAGTTACCTCTGGGAGGACTGGGCAACTGAATGTGGCATAGGTATTAAAAAGGAACATATTATTAAGTCGAACATGCCTGCAGTGACTAATCCGGCGATTGTTGAGTTTTTGAGGTCTTAGTAACTAATTGGAATCCGGTTACCTAAACATGAGTTGATAGGCAGTTATGAGGTTATCATTTGACTGCGTATACTTGTGCATCTGTCATAAATTAAACTATGAGAATACTCGCCACGATTCTGCTAACCCTATCGACGATCTATTGCTACAGTCAATCCGCCAAACGTATCGCCCTAGTCATAGGCAATAATGAATATATTTCTAATCCTCTAACCAATCCTGTCAATGATGCAGAGCTAATTGCAAAAACACTGGATACATTAGGATTCGAAGTATCGCTAAAACGAAATGTGAATAGACATGACTTATTTGACTGTATTAGGTCGTTTATCAGACAAATGGATGACTCAACTGTTGAAGTAGGATTTCTTTACTATGCAGGGCATGGATTGCAATACAACGACCGAAATTATCTCGTGCCCATTGACGCATCCATATCAGACGTCGATCAGATTATAGAATACTGCGTCCCTACAGATATTATTAGCAATAATAGAAAGCAAGGGCAGAACACTCTCATAACCGTTCTTGATGCTTGCCGAAGTTACCCAGTCGGGGTTACAAGAGGAACAGATTCGAGAGGTCTTACAGTTGCCCCAACCGTTACAGGAACCTTTACAGCTTACTCAACGCAGGCGGGAAGTGTTGCATACGATGGTAATTCAAACACCAATAGCCCCTATAGCAAAGCCTTAGCTCAAAACCTCAAAATTCCTAACCTTACGATAGAAGAAATATTCAAAAATGTGCGTTCAGAAGTCGTTAAAATTTCAGGTGGCATACAAAATCCAAGAGAAGAGTCCGGACTGATTGGTGGAAAACTCTACTTGAACTTCGATTCAAAACTCGCTGTCATCGAATTAGAACAAATGGAGACAAAACTGAAAAGTTTGCAGAATGAATTGTATAAGGCCGACACATTAGATAAAGAAGCCGCAGATAAACTGCTTGAACTTCAAGATGCTCTTATTCTTCAGTATTCACAATTCAACGACTACGCATCTGCTTTAATGAGTATTGAATTACAGCTTGAAAAGTGCAATACAGCATTCAGAATCTTTCGGCAAATCAATGATCGGTACACAGATGGATACAACCACTCTGAAACTGCATATAGAACCATGGCTATTTCATCACTAACAAGTGCTTACAACACCTATCTTAAACAACCTGAATTAGCTCAACAAAATTACTCGTTGTATACTAGAACAGTATTGAATCTTGCATATGCAATTTGGACTGATCAACTTGAAATAGATACAAGCAAGTTTCAAATTATCAATTTACTGAAAGGGATAAATATTAAAGAGGGCTCAGAATATTTTCATGCAACCTATGGAAAAGTCATAGATGAATTGATTCAAAACAAAAATCGAGAGACCTTAAACAATTGGGACATTTATTTAACAACGTGTCAAACGCTTAATGCGGCTTCCATAAATAGCAATCATCACAACATTTATAATTACCTCTTTAAAGATCTTATTCTTCGATTACCATATGAAATTGAAAATTATATAATTAACAATCTCGACTACCTCAAATCAAAAGACGAGATAAAAAAATTCTACTCCAAATTAATGAGCGATTTAGACATTTTCATTGGTTTAAGCAAAAATATTAATCTCTCCATGGCCGAAAAAAAAGAACTCATTCAGGTCTATTCCGGCATGATCTCAGGGCTTATGAACTTTGACGAAGATGTTGTTTCCTACTTTCAAATTGACGAAAACTTTGCGCTAGCATCAAGTCAATTTGAAGACCTTCTGACTGGTTGCACCCCAAAAGATTCAGTTGAAATTCTAAATGTTTATGCCCGTGTTTTAGGCAACTATATGGGAATTTGCTCAAAAGAAAAAGTGCTTTCTACCTGGTACAAGTCAATATCAATAACAAAACTCATTATTGACTCTAAAAAAATCCAAAACATTGATAAAGTGTATTCAATATATGCTCTCCTCTTTTATTTCCGAAGAGCCAAGGATTTGAGCCTTGATGTTTCTAAACCGGACTTAGATTTTTTTAGAAACACGCTTGACCAGTTATTCAATAACTTCAATATCTTCAACTACGAGTATCTTCAAAGCGATCGACTAAACTGGTACAGACTCGACTTTATATCCATGCTTGAAGAAATTGAAAACCTCACTGAAGAAGAAACTATTGAATCTAATGAATATGCGAAGAAATTATACGATATATCGTGGACATTTTATAGTCGTGATCCAGAAATTGGCCCTATTTCTATGGAGATGGCTGAGGTAGAAATCAGCTACGCGAATCATCTCTTACAACAAGAATCTAGAGACTATCGTAACCATTTTAAGGAAGCTATTGATATCGCAGAACAATTAGCTAATCAAGAAGAAGACAATTTACAAAATGTTGAATTAGGCAGTTCCATTTATCAATCCGTCATTGAATCATTCGCATACAGCCAATTCCATTGGTACACTACTAAGGACTTCGCTGAGGATATAACCTTTGTTGAACAGGCTCATCACTTTAATCAAACTCATAAGTCAATTTTAGATTCTATTAATCCCATTCTGTTCTACGAAAATTCAGTGCGCTTTAATCGAATATACTTCAATGATTTAAATCAGAACGTAGTGCAACGAGATTCAATAATTAGCAGTACAATTGAGACAATTAAAACTATTGTTACGAAATATAGCTGGAGTGAAATTGATTCACTATCCAACAAGTTCATTCTCGTTAATACGCTGGGTTTATGCTTTAAGGAGTTGATGAACAAAGATGTCAACCTGCAGAAATTCGAAAGCTTAAATTCATGGGTTAAGAATTACTTCATTCCAAAATGTGATGTAAGAGCGCTAGATGATTTCTCACCCTACTTCGAAGGTATAATGAACTACTATGGAAAAAAAGGAAGGACTGATGAAGCCCAAAAAGAAGCAGTATCCTACATCAACAAGTTAAAAAAAGGCTTGAACCAAAAAGATGTTCATCCAATAGATCTGTTCTACTTGCAATCGGGCATTAGTTATTTTTTCGTGTTAGCTGGAAGTATTAATAATAAAGAATCCAATAAAATCATTAATGATGGCTTGTCTTTTAATGAAAGCTACATCAATTCACTTGGCCTAAAGACGGAATTTGAATCCGATTTCAATGATGATGAAATTACTGAAAAAATAGCCGATATTTATCTAAATCAGTTCGAACTTAATCACTTAAAAAACCAACAATCAGAATCGTTATCTGCTCTTCAGAAATCTTCAATCCAAGCAGAAATGCTTAATGATGCCAAAACTAAAAATAAATATCGACTTTATAATCTAAGTCGTCAAGTTATAACGAATCTAGCCTTGAAGGATACCATTGCTGCGAGGAAAACTTACCTTAAAAAACTTCAGATCGAAAACATCGTTCCTCAATCTGATTCTGTTTTTCACAGTTTGCATACCCAAGAACTTACCATCGGATCCACAAAAATGCAATACATTTATTTCACTTTTTCCAGTCCGAAAAATTGTTATCCTGTATTAGAGGTGGATGTAAACCGAAATGGTTCAATTGAAATCGATAACGACCTTCGTTTTTACTTTGACGAAAAAGATTCCATGCATGTTGAGCGTGTCAAACAACTGGAACGTTATGTCGGAGGAGCGAAATACAACGAGATTGGCGTTAACACCTCCTCTTCGGACTCTATAAAAACGGTCTTTTATGACAACCTCCCGGTGTCAAATATTGGAGCATTTGGATACAAAACAGGTAATAACACATATACGGTGGCAGTGCCAACTCAATCGATTTCCAACGACAATGAAGGCTGTAATTACCTAATTTCATATACCTATAAAAATAACTACCCTTATTCTTGGGTTGTTGCGAAGCGATATGAGCGCACGTTCTATCCGCTTCAAGCCAATTTCAATGGATTTGGAAGCTCTTACATCCACAATTTCAATGAATAAAAACAAAAAAGGTGAGGAAACCCTCACCTTTTGGATTAATGAAACCACTTACTAGTTTTTCCAGTAACTATTGTATGTTGAATTCAAGCTGGGATAATAGCTATTGCTATAACCATTGTAACTTGGTACATAGTAATTATTCGAATTGTAAGAATTTTGATAGCCTGAGTTGTAGTCATAATGACGGGTCCCCGTGTTTCCGGTGTAAGGGTTCACATTTGGATAAGTACTCCAATTGTCATACACCGTATTATTCGGACTTGTTCGATAATGAGGCTGCACATAAGTGCCATTAGAACGATAATAACCATTTACGTAAACTTGAGATTGAGAAAAGCTTACAAAAGAGATTGCAACAAGTGCCAGAGTTAAAAATAATTTGTTCATTGTGTTTGGTTTTTAAATGTTATCTAATGGTTTATACCGATAACAGAAAAAGGTAACCAAAAAAAATTACGATTAACTCTAATACCACCATTCAACAACTAGAAATCAATCAACTAGGTCAATAAAAATTTAAGCCAATCACTCCCCCACCAACACAAATGCCCCCCAGTAATAAGGCTGTGGGTATTTCTGTTTGATCTCGTTGCGGGTGAGGTTGTATGATTCGCGGATGGATTTGCCTTGGGCATAGTGACCGTAAAAGGTCTGCATGTATTCGGCCGTCACTTTGTCATCGACCTTCCATAGGCTCATGAGGATGTGTTCGGCACCGGCATCGGTCATGGCCTTGCGGAGGCCTTGCACTCCTTCCCCATTGAGGATTTCGCCCTTACCTGTCTCGCAGGCACTTAGTACCACCAGTTCTGTTTTACTCAGGTCTAATAGACCTGCTTCATAGGCTGTTAGGATGCCATTGTCGGCGCCCGTAAGCGGTGTATTGTCGGCCAGGGTCTTATTGCATCCTGCTAAAAGCAATCCCGAGCGAAGCATGGGGTTTTCGGCGACGCGTTGAACATCCATACCAAGCATACTCATTGCAGATTCTTCTCTATTCTCAGTATCCTCCATGAAAAACCCATGCGTGGCCAGGTGCAGTATTCGTGGCGAGGACATCCTTTTGAGCTGATCCTCCCTTGCATTGACCCCCGTATATAACTCCACATCCCAATTCGCTGCGCTGAGTGAAGTCCTAATGGATTCAACCTCCTGGAGAGTGGCAGGAAGTGGCTTCGCCAAAAAAGTTCCATCCTGAGTCAGATCACGCATCGTGGCGTAGGTCATTCCCGGAGAAAAGAACGCCTTCTGATCAGCTGATTCGCCTGACGCGTCAAAGTCCGGTGAACCCATCAACAATGCAGTTTCATCCGTGTAGTTCCGTGAGCCATAAAAACGCTGATCCACAAATGCCCGACCGCTGCTCACCAGGTGAATATCCTTCTCCTCATAGAGATATATTCCATTTTCAGCGTGGTATATTGTCTCCGGGTTGAGGTTGTGATAAATGCCGCCGGCTGATAGATAAATATGCCTTTTGCCTTCCATAGATGCCTCAAGGGGCTTCCACAAATAATTATACACGGCGCCATCCATGGTCGAGGAGCGACTCGCAGTTATTTGTCCCATCAGGTAGGGAAAAACCTCCTCCTCCATCCTTTTGCCGTCCCCAAGATTGATCAACAGCGGGGCCTCACGAGTATCCGCGGTGACCACGTAAGCCATATATAAAGAAGAGTCAGGCCAGGTCCGGTTCTTGAAGTCGTAATAGGGAACTTGGAGTATATCCACAAAGGCTTCATCCGACCTGATCTGCTCACGCAGATCCTCAAAATCATATACCGCGTTGATACGTTTGAAAGATTCAATCATAACTGCCAACTCACTCTCCATCCGTTCCGCAGTCTGCTCCTCCTTCTCAATATCGATCCCGCGTTTGGCAAGTTCATCCATAGTCAGTTCATAGTGCTTAGAGAGCTGAATCCGTAACATGCGATAGTCCTCATATAAAACGGCAAGTGCTGTGTCTCCAGCAGCTCCGACCTCACAGCTCAAAAGCGCATCACGGTCGCCCACCCAGCCATTCAAAAAAAGCCAGTGATTGAAGCCAGCCAACTGAATCCGTGATGACTCATTTTTGCTGTAAGATAAATAGCAAAAAAACGGATAAAGTTGATAGGTATAGTTCTCCTTATAAGTGTTCTTTGTCTTGGAGTTGAGTGAAGCATTCCTTCTAAGCGCCTCTTGACAAGATGGGAAATAGGAAAAATAAGTATCTTCAAAAGTTCCAAGATTGTCCAGTTCTATATAAAATTGACCAAGAAGAGATAAGCTATGGGCATAATCCGGATGCCCCTCGCCAAGGGTTTTCTTATAGATCTTAAGGGATTGCAGGAAATACGGTTCTGCCTTGGCATAATCTCCCATTCTTGAATACAATACTCCAAGATTTTGTAAACTCGTGGCATAATCCGGATGACCCTCGCCAAGGGTTTTCTTCTCGATCTCAAGGGATTGCAGGTAATACGGCTCTGCCTTGGCATAATCTCCCATTGCGGAATACAAGTCCCCAAGGTTGTTTAAAATTGTCGCATAATCCGGATGATCCTCGCCAAGGGTTTTCTTATAGATTTCAAGGGATTGCAGGTAATACGGTTCTGCCTTGGCATAATCTCCCATATCCGAATACAATAGCCCAAGATTTTGTAAGATCGTGGCATAATTCGGATGATCCTCGCCTAGGGTTTTCTTCCCGATCTCAAGGGAGTGCAGGTAATACGATTCTGCCTTGGAAAATTCTCCCATATCCGAATACAATAGCCCAAGATTTTGTAAGATCGTGGCATAATCCGGATGATCCTCGCCAAGGGTTTTCTTCCCGATCTCAAGGGATTGCAGGTAATACCGTTCTGCCTTGGCATAATCTCCCATTTTCAAATACAAATTCCCAAGATTTTGTATGCTCGCGGCATAATCCGAATGATCCTCGCCAAGGGTTTTCTTCTCGATCTCAAGGGATTGCAGGTAATACGGTTCTGCCTTGGCATAATCTCCCATATCCGAATACAATATCCCGAGATTTTGTATGCTCGAAGCATAATCCGGATGATCCTCGCCAAGGGTTTTCTTCTTGATCCCAAGGGATTGCAGGTAATACGTTTCTGCCTTGGCATTATCTCCCATATGCGAATACAATACCCCAAGGTTGTTTAAAATTGCCGCATAATCCGGATGATCCTCTCCAAGGGCTTTCTTCCTGATCTCAAAGGATTGAAGGTAATACAGCTCTGCCGTGGCATAATCTCCCATTGCGGAATACAATACCCCAAGATTTTGTAAACTCGTGGCATAATCCGGATGATCCTCGCCAAGGGTTTTCCTATTGATCTCAAGGAATTGAAGGTCAAAGAGTTCTGCCTTGGCAAAATTTCCCATTCTTGAATACAATATTCCAAGATTTTGTATGCTCCTGGCATAATCTGGATGATCCTCGCCAAGGGTTTTCTTCCTGATCTCAAGGGATTGCAGGTAATAGGTTTCTGCCTTGGCATAATCTCCCATTTCCCAATACAATAGCCCAAGATTTTGTATGCTCCTGGCATAATCTGGATGATCCACGCTAAGGGTTTTCTTATAGATTTCAAGGGATTGCAGGTAATACGGTTCTGCCTTGGCATAATCTCCCATATCCGAATACAATACCCCAAGATTTTGTATGCTCCTGACATAATCCAGATGATTCTCGCCAAGGGTTTTCTTCCCGATCTCAAGGGAGTGCAGGTAATACGATTCTGCCTTGGCATAATCTCCCATATCCGAATACAATAGCCCAAGATTTTGTAAGCTCGTGACATAATCCGGATGATCCTCGCCAAGGGTTTTATTCCTGATCTCAAGGGATTGCAGGTAATACGATTCTGCCTTGGCATAATCTCCCATATACCAATACAATACCCCAAGATTTTGTAAACTCGTGGCATAATCCGGATGATCCTCGCCAAGGGTTTTCTTATAGATTTCAAGGGATTGCAGGTAATCCGGTTCTGCCTTGGCATATTCTCCCATTCTTGAATAGAAATTTCCAAGGTTGTTCAAAATTGCCGCATAATCCAGATGATCCTCGCCAAGGATTTTCTTGTAGATCTCAAGGGTTTGCAGGTAATAGGGTTCAGCCTTGACATATTCTCCCTTTTCCGAATACAATATCCCAAGATTTTGTAAGCTCATGGCATAATCCGGATGATCCTCGCCAAGGGTTTTCTTCCTGATCCCAAGGGAGTGCAGGTAATACGATTCTGCCTTGGCAATATCTCCCAATTCCTTACTCAAGGCGCCTAGAAGCGATAAAATACGGGCGTATTCAAGATGGTCCTCACCATATATATATCCTGTTAACTGAAGACACTTTAAGTAGCAAAGCTCTGCTTCAGCATAATCTTGCATTTCCAAATACAACATCGCAAGATTGTTAATGCAAAATCTATATATTGGATGGTCATCCCTTTTAATAAGAGTAAATATATCGTACGATTCTAAAAAATAACTCAACGCTCTCGTTCCATCATCTTTCTCCTGAAACAACCTACCCAAATTGTAAAGACATAATGCATATTCAAGATGATTCCTCCGGTCTTGAGCCTCTAGCTTTTCCTGTGACATAGAATAATATACTAGAGATGAATCATAGTTCTCAAATCCATTTCCGATATATCTGAAACTCACAGCGTATCGAAGACTCGTGTCACCTTCATTCATGAACGCCCATTTATTCATCTCGCGTGCAACTAATAAAACACTATCGTTCTTTCCCTCGTTTTTTAAGCGATTATATTCGATCTCCATTTGCTCATATGAACGATTCTGTGCTCTAACACCAAAGGATGCAAGAATGAAAAAGAGAAAAAAAACTCGTCTCATTTCTAAAAATATTAACCATTGAAGATCAAAATCACTCCCCCACCAACACAAACGCCCCCCAGTAATATAGCTGTGGGTATTTCTGTTTGATTTCGTTTCGGGTGAGGTTGTATGATTCGCGGATTGATTTACCCTGAGCGTAGTGGCCGTAAAAGATTTGCATGTATTCAGATGTGACTTTGTCATCGACCTTCCAGAGGCTCATGAGGATGTGTTCGGCACCGGCATCGGTCATGGCCTTGCGAAGGCCTTGCACTCCTTCTCCATTGAGGATTTCGCCCTTCCCTGTCTCGCAGGCACTTAATACCACAAGGTCTGTATTTCTCAAATTCAACAAGCCCGCCTCATACGCAGTCAAGATGCCATTGTCACCTCCACTAATCAGGGAGCTGTCCTTGAAGGTCTTGTTACATCCCGATAATAGTAGCCCCGAGCGAAGCAGCGGATTTTCCGCCACACGCTCCCGGTCCATGCCAAGTATACGCATGCCGGATTCCGCTCTCTGCTCAGTATCCTCCATGAAAAACCCATGCGTGGCCAGGTGCAGTATCCGTGGTGAGGACATCTTTTTGAGCTGATCCTCCCTGGCATTGACACCGGTATATAACTCCACATCCCAATTCGCTGCGGTGAGTGAAGTCCTAATGGATTCAACCTCCTGGAGAGTGGCAGGAAGTGGATTCGCCAGAAAAGTTCCATCCCGTGTCAGATCACGCATCGTGGCGTAGGTCATTCCCGGAGAAGAGAACGTCTCCTGTTTATCTGTTTCTCCTGTTGCGTCAAAGTCCGGTGAACCCAACAACAATGCAGTCTCATCCGTGTAGTTCTGCGAGCCATACAGACGTTGATCTACAAATGCCCGGCCGCTGCTCACTAGGTGTATATCCTTCTCCTCGTAGAGATATTTTCCATTTTCAGCGTGGTATATGGTCTCGGGGTTGAAGTTGTGATAAATACCGCCGGATGATAAATAAATGAGTTTTTTACCTTCTAAAGATCCCTCCAGGGGCTTCCACAAATAATGATAGACTGCGCCATCCATGGTCGAGGAACGGCTCTTAGTTATTTGACCCATCAGGTAGGGAAAAACCTCCTCCTCCATCCGTTTGCCGTCCCCCAGATTAATCAACAGCGGGGCCTCACGAGTATCCGTGGTGACCACGTAAGCCATATAGAAGGAAGAGTCAGGCCAGGTTTGGTTCTTAAAGTCGTAATACGGCACGCGAAGTATATCCACATAGGCTTCATCCGACTTGATTTGCTCTCGCAAATCCTCAAAATCATATACCGCATTGATGCGTTTGAAAGCTTCCATCTTAACTGTCAACTCACTCTC
>Ga0315908_10002448_pt1 | contig 13597 bp, 12 predicted proteins | sample LakEriMetagenome_12_FD_203520 | JGI IMG/M metagenome (GOLD analysis project Ga0315908, IMG submission 203520) | Freshwater fungal communities from buoy surface, Lake Erie, Ohio, United States - Buoy 4 MA124 | ecosystem: Environmental > Aquatic > Freshwater > Lake > Lake biofilm | place: USA...
CTTTGCTGTCGGGGTTTGCGTTGCCATTCCGCCCATGGGGCCGACCCCGGTGCCGTGTGGCGTGCCGAAGACCGGGTTCATGATTGAATCGATGGTGACGGCCACGGCCCATAACATTGGCAACCTGCTGCGTGGGCGCGAGCCAGATCAAGTTGGCACATGGAATGCGGTGTGTCTGGCTGATTTCGGTGACAGCGGCATTGCCTTTGTCGCCCAGCCCCAGATTCCGCCGCGCAATGTGAACTGGTCGTCTTCGGGCAAATGGGTGCATTTGGCGAAGGTGGGGTTCGAGAAGTACTTCATCCGTAAGATCAAGAAGGGCACGTCTGAGCCGTTCTATGAAAAGCTGGCGATGCAGGCGATGGGGATCGACAAGTTGAAAGCGGTCAAGAAGGGCTAAGCCCCGCAGCGACACCGGCGCGTCGCGGCAAGGCTTGCGCGCGCGCCGCGGGGCGGGCAGCTTTGGGTCATGATCAACACCTCCCCCCTTGCCTTTGGCACCATGCAATGCGGCGGTCGCGCCGATGCCGCGCAATCGATGGCCATATTCCACGCCTGCTATGATGCCGGGATCCGGCATTTTGACACCGCATGGATCTACACCGATGGGGCGTCTGAGACGCTTCTGGGGGAGTTCGCGCGGGGCCATGACATCCAGATTGCCACCAAGGTCGGCTACACGGGGGGCTCTGGCCGCGCCAATCTGACGGCGCAGTTTGACACCAGCCGCAAGCGGTTGGGCCGCGATGGGGTCGATCTTTTGTATCTGCACCGCTTTGACCCCAAGACGCCTTTGGCGGAGACATTGGAGCTCTTGGCCGAGTGGCAATCGCGCGGGATGATCGCACGCATTGGCCTGTCGAACTTTGCCGCGTGGCAGGTGATGAAGGCGCAAGCCGTGGCGGCAAGCTTTGGCACGCGGATTGATGCTATTCAGCCGATGTATTCCCTTGTGAAACGCCAAGCTGAGGTGGAGCTTTTGCCGATGGTCGCCGATCAGGGGATCACCGCCTATACCTATTCGCCTTTGGGCGGGGGGCTTTTGACCGGCAAATACGCCGCCGGGGGTGCGGGGCGGTTGACCGAGGACAGCCGCTATGCCGCCCGCTATGGCCGCAGTGAGATGGCCGTGGCGGCGGAGGGGGTGGCGCGGCTGGCTGAGGATCTTGGCACCCACCCGGCCACGCTGGCGGTGGCTTGGGCAAAATCCCACCCGGCCCGGCCGGTTCCGCTGATTTCTGCCCGTGAAACCGGGCAGCTTGCCCCCTCGCTTGCCGCGGCTGATTATCCTATGACGGCGGAAACCTATGCCCGGATCGCCGCACTTTATCCCGCGCCGCCTCCGGCGACCGACCGAACGGAAGAAGCATGACCGATTTTCTCATCATCGGCGGGGGGATTGCGGGGATTTCCGCCGCTGCCCGCCTGTCGCATCTGGGCCGCGTCACGGTGCTGGAGGCCGAGCCGCATCTGGCGCATCACGCCTCGGGGCGGTCGGCGGCATTGTATGAACCGAACTATGGGCTGAAGCCTGTGGTGGGGCTGTCGGTGGCGTCGGGGGATTATTTCCGGTCGCAGGAGAATGTGCTGTCGAAGCGCGGGCTGATGATCTTGGCGCGGGCGGGAGAGACGGCGAAGCTGGCCGAAGAGGCGGCGGATATGGATCTGGACCCGATCAGCATGGATGAGGCCCGCGCGATGGTGCCGATCCTGAATGACAGCATTGTTGAGGCGGCTTTTGGCGACCATGCTTGGGACATCGACACCGATCTCTTGTTGCAGAACTTTGCCCGTGAGGCGCGCGGCAATGTGGGCGAGATTGTCACCCATGCCCGCGTGACCGCGATTGCCAAGACGGCGACGGGCTGGGCGGTGACCACGGGTGTGGGGACCTATGAAGGGCGGGTTTTGGTCAATGCCGCCGGGGCTTGGGTCGATCAGATTGCCGCGATGGCCGGGGTGCAGCCCTTGGGCTTTCAGCCGTATCGTCGGTCGATGGCGCGCATTCCGGCGCCCGGCGGACATGACATCTCGGGCTGGCCGATGATGTTTGGCGTGGGTGAGTTGTGGTATGCCAAGCCGGATGCCGGGGCGCTGATCGTATCGCCTGCCGAAGAGCATCCGATGGAGCCGCATGACGCTTGGGCCGATGACATGGTGCTCGCCGAGGGGCTGGCGCGGTATGAGGAGTTTGTCACCGAACCTGTGACGCGGTTGATTTCCAACTGGGCGGGTTTGCGGACGTTTTCGCCGGATCGGTCGTTGGTCATTGGGCAGGATGTGCGGGAGCCGTCGTTCTTTTGGGTGGCGGGGCAAGGGGGCTATGGGTTTCAATCCTGCCCCGCGGCCAGCCAATTGGCGGCGGATCTGATCGGCGGGCGGGCGTCACCGCTGTCAGCCGAGTTGATCGCCAGCCTCTCACCCGCCCGGTTCGGATGACGTTGAAACTGCCGGATACCGGGGCCGAAGTGCTGGCCGATGGGCGGCGCATGGTGCCGTCGGCGGCGCGCAATGCCGAGCCGATTTTGCAGGCGCTGCAAGGGCTGGGTCTGAGGGGGCGGCTGTTGGAGATTGCCTCCGGTTCGGGCCTGCACGCCGCGCATATGGCGGGGCCTTTGGGGCTGCTCTGGCAGCCGACGGAGGTGGAGCCTGCCAATTTCGCCTCGATCCTTGCGTGGTCGGCGACGATGGAGGCGGCGATTGAACCGCCGCTTTTGCTGGATGCCACAGAGCCCGGCTGGGCCGCACGGCTGGGGGTTTGGGATGCGATTTTGCTGGTGAACCTGCTGCACCTGATCCCTGAGCGCGCGGCCGCCACGCTTTTGGCGGAACTCGGTGCGGCGCTCGCGCCCGGGGGCACGGCCTGCCTATACGGCCCCTTCCTGCGCGATGGTCTGGCCACCAGCGCGGGCGATGCCGCCTTTGACGCAAGCTTGCGGGCGCAGGATCCGGCGATTGGGTATAAGGATTTGGCGTGGGTTATGGGGCAATTGGGCAAGGCCGGGTTGTCTTGTGACGTTTTGCCGATGCCCGCCAACAACCTTTTGTTGGTTGTGCGGCATTCCCATGCGCCTGCGCGCGTGTAGCTGATCGAGATCACGCCCCTTCCCGCGCAGCATGACGTCGCCACCCGTGCCGCATAGGCGGATTTCACGCCCGTTTCCCCTTCCCCGGTGACAAAACACCGCGACCGGGGCAGGATGGGGGGATGAAACAAGGTATTTTCTTGATCCTTTTCCTTGCGCTGGCCGCCTGTGCCCCCCCGCGTGCGCCGGACGAACCCGCCGCTGCCCCGCCGGTGGAGGTGACATGGCCCAACTTTTCCGACACGGACCCGCACCCTTGGGCGGGCCAAGACCCTGCGCAGCACCCGGTGCATGGGGTGGATGTGTCGCGCTTCCAAACCTCGGTCGATTGGGAGGTGGCGCGGGCCAATGGGGTGAACTTTGCCTTCATCAAAGCCACCGAAGGTGGGGATCTTCTGGACCCGATGTTCAAAGACCATTGGCGCGGGGCGGGACGGGCCGGGGTGAAGCGCGGGGCCTATCATTTCTACTATCACTGCCGCGCTCCGGAAGAGCAGGCGCGCTGGTTCTTCCGCCATGTGCCGCGCGTGGCGGGCAGTTTGCCGCCGGTCTTGGACATGGAATGGACGCCCACCTCGCCGACCTGCACCATCCGGCGCGAGGCGTCGGTGATCCGCCGCGATGCGGCCAAGATCGTGGCGCTGATGACCGAGCATTACGGCACCGCGCCGATCCTTTATACGACGGTCGATTTCTATGAGGAGAATGAGATGTGGCGGCTGAAGGGCGTGGATTTCTGGCTGCGGTCGGTCGCCGCGCACCCGTCAGACCGCTATCCGGGGCAGCATTGGCGGTTCTGGCAATACACCTCAACCGGCCTTGTGCCGGGGATGAAGGGTGAGATTGACATCAACGCCTTTGACGGCAGCCGGGAGGATTGGGCCGAGTGGTTGGCGCGGCGAGTGGTGCCCTAAGGCCTTAAAGGAAAAGGCCGCCCGAAGGGGCGGCCCAATTTTCTTCGAAGAAAATTGCGGGGGCGTTCGGTGCTGACGGGCTTCCACTGGAAGCCCGTCCGGGCGCACCTTACCCGTCGATGCGGATGCGGGCGTTCGTCGGGTCAAACGGGCTGTCTTCGACCACCACCGCGTCCCATTCCTGACGCAGCATCTTGACCTTGAGCTTGGTGCCCGGCACCGCCAGTTCGGGGCGGACATAGCCCATGCCGATCTGCTTGCCGAAGGCCACCGAATAGCCGCCCGAGGTCAGACGACCGACCTTTTCGCCGTTCAAGAGGAGCGCCTCTTTGCCCCACGGATCGGCGTCCGACGGGCCGTCGATCAGAAGCGTGCAGCACTTGGAGCGGACGCCGGTCTCGACCATCTTGGCCTTGCCGTTGAAGTCTTTGGACAGATCGACAAAGCGCGGCAGGTCGGCTTCAAGCGGGGTCGCGTCGCGGCCGAGTTCGTTGCCGAAGGCGCGGTAGGATTTTTCCTGACGCAGCCAGTTTTGCGCCCGTGCGCCAACGCCCTTCAGCCCGTGCTTTTCGCCGACCGACCAGATCAGGTCCCAGAGATAGCGGCCGAATTCGATCGGGTAGTGGAGTTCCCAGCCAAGTTCGCCCGTATAGGCCACACGCACCGCGCGGACCGGGCACATGCCCAGTTCGATGTCGCGGTAGGAGAGCCACGGGAAGCGCTTGTTCGACAGGACCGTGGCCGGATCGGCGTCCTTGACGATGTCGTTCAGAAGCGCGCGGCTGTTCGGGCCAGCCAGCGCATAGACGCCCCATTGGGTGGTGATGTCGTGGATGTCGATATGGCCGCCACCTGCTGCCATGAAGTCCTCAGCCGATTTCATCAGGAAATCAGCGTCATAGGCTGTCCATGCGCCGGCGGAGATGAGGTAATACTCATGCTCTTTCAGCCGCACGATGGTGTATTCGGTGCGGGTAGTGCCGTGGTTGGTGAGCGCATAGGTCAGGTTGATGCGGCCCACGTTCGGCAGTTTGTTGCAGGTGAAGTGGTCAAGGAAAGCGGTCGCGCCGGGGCCGCGCACGAGGTGCTTGGTGAAGGCGGCGGCGTCGATGATGCCCACCGTGTTGCGCACGGCTTTGGCTTCTTCAACGGCATAGGGCCACCATGCGCCACGGCGGAAGCTGCGGCTGTCATGGTCGAACGACGCAGGGGCATCGACCGGGCCATAGTAGTTCGGGCGTTCCCAGCCGTTCACCTGACCCATCTGCGCGCCCATCTTCAGCTGACGCTCATAGGCGGGGGCGGTGCGGAGCGGGCGGCAAGCCTCACGCTCTTCGTCCGGGTGGTGCAGGATGAAGACGTGGTTGTAGCATTCCTCGTTCTTGCGGGCGGCGTATTCGGTGGTCATCCAATTGCCGTAGCGCTTGGGGTCGAGTGAGGCCATGTCGATCTCGGCCTCGCCCTCAACCATCATCTGGGCGAGGTAATAGCCGGTGCCGCCTGCAGCGGTGATGCCGAAGGAGAAGCCTTCCGCGATCCACATGTTGCGCAGGCCGGGGACCGGGCCGACCAGCGGGTTGCCGTCGGGGGTATAGCAGATCGGGCCGTTGAAATCGTCTTTCAGACCCACGGTTTCCGACGAGGGCAGACGGTGGATCATCGACATATATTCCGCCTCGATCCGTTCCAGATCCAAGGGGAAGAGGTCGGCGCGGAAGCTTTCGGGGACGGCATATTCGAACCGGGCCGGGGCGCCGTATTCATAGGGGCCAAGGATCCAGCCGCCGCGCTCTTCGCGGACATACCATTTGGCGTCGGCGTCGCGCAGAACCGGGTGCTCGGGGTTCGACTTGCGATAGGCCTGCAGCATCGGATCGGGTTCGGTCACAATGTACTGGTGTTCGACCGGGATAGCCGGGATCTTGATGCCCAGAAGCTTGGCCGTGCGCTGTGCGTGGTTGCCGGTGGCGGTGACGACATGCTCGGCGTGGATGTCATAGGTTTCCTCGGTCGGCACCAGCATGCCGCCCTTATCTTCCATCCGGGTGACCGAGACGATCCACTCCGACCCGGTCCAGCGATAGCCGTTGACCTGGATCTTGCGTTCAATCGTGGCACCATGCTGACGCGCGCCCTTGGCCATGGCTTGGGTCACGTCGGCGGGGTTAATGTAGCCATCCTGCGGGTGGTAAAGCGCGCCGACAAGGTCTTCGGTTCGCACCAAGGGCCAGCGGTCCTTGATCTCTTTCGGGGTCAGAAACTCGTGATAGACCCCGGCGGTTTCGGCGACCGAGGAATAGAGCATGTATTCATCCATGCGTTCCTGACGCTGCGCCATGCGCAGGTTGCCGACCACGGCAAAACCGGCGTTCAGGCCGGTTTCCGCCTCAAGCCCCTTGTAGAAATCCACCGAGTATTTGTGGATATGGGTCGTGGCGTAGGACATGTTGAAGAGCGGCAGAAGGCCCGCCGCATGCCATGTGGAGCCTGCGGTCAGCTCGTCACGTTCGACCAGCATCGTGTCCCAACCCGCCTTGGCGAGGTGATAGGCAATGCCGGTGCCAACCGCACCGCCGCCAACGACAAGGGCTTTGACATGGGTTTTCATGGGGAGACTCCGAATGGTCTGAATGGGCGTTTGCCCCTATCTGCCCGAAGTCAGGAAAAATGGGCAAGAAGGCCCGACACCTAACAGCGAAAAACGACATGGGCGGCGAAAAGCGGCATTTTCAATGCGGGCAGGTTGCGCGGCCTTGGTCGGTGGAAAAGGAATAGGCGCGTTCGACCCGTGCCACGCGCACGGCATAGGTCACATACCATTCCACCCGCCCGCGCCGCTGGGCGTCAAGATGGTCAACCTTGGCCTTCCAGGCGCGGATGGCGGCCTCGTCGGTCCAATAGGAATTGGTGATGCCAAAGCCATCCGCCCCGCGCGCGCTTTCATGGCCAAGATAGCCGGGCTGCATTTCAGCCATGGCGACCATCTCATCGGCCATCGCGGCATAGCCGTGGTCGCCCTCGGTGCGTTGGCTGGAGAAGGTGACGACGTAATAGGGCGGTTTGGGCAGGGCGGTGACGGGCATGGCGGCTTTCCGTGGTGAGGGGTCAGGCTAGGGCCTTGGCCCGATTTGCTCAACCCCGGAGCCTTAGCCTTTCCGCATCTGGCCGATCAGCACCGAGAGCGCAAAGATCACCGCCGCTGCGGCCACGATCGAGGGGCCTGCGTCGGTGTCTTGCCACAAGGACATTTGCAGCCCGGCAAAGGCGGCAAGCCCGCCGATGGCCACGGCGAGGACCGCCATCGCCTCGGGGGTGCGGGCCAGCGCGCGGGCGGCGGCGGCGGGGATGATGAGCATGGCGGCGATCAACAGCGCGCCGACCACCTTGAGCGAGACGGCGACCACTACGGCAAGGGCCACGGTCAGCACCAACCGCTCCCGGTCGGGGTTGAGGCCGGCGGCATGGGCGAGTTCTTCGGAGAGGGTGGAGGTCAGAAGCGCCTGCCAGCGCCAGATAAGGAGTGCGAGCACCACCGCCGCCCCGCCCCAGATCAGCGCCAGGTCGGTGCGCGAGACGACAAGGATATCGCCGAAGAGATAGGCCGAAAGATCGGTCCTGACCCCCGGCACAAAAGAGATGGCCACAAGGCCAAAGGCCAGCGCCGAATGGGCGAGCACACCAAGCGTGGTGTCCATCGCCCAGCCCTTGGCCGCGAGTGTGGAGACGGTCATCGCCATGGCGAGCGACACGGTTAGGACACCGACCGTCAGCGGCAGTTGAAAGGCCAGCGCCAAGGCCACGCCGAGGATGGCCGCGTGAGAGGTGGCGTCGCCGAAATAGGCCATGCGCCGCCAGACGACGAAACTGCCCAAGGGCCCGGCGGCCAGCGCTACGCCAAGGCCCGCCAAAAGTGCGCGGGTGGTGAAATCATCCAGCATGGGTGTGCTCATGGCGGTGGGGGTGCCCGTGGTCGTGCCCGTGGTCGTGCGCGTGATCATGGCCGTGGTCATGGTCATGCCCGTTGTCATGATCATGATCGTGGTCATGCTGATAGAGCGCCAAGGCGCCTTTGGTGCCAAGGCCGAAAAGCGCGCGGTATTCCGGCGCGTTTGACACCACACGCGGGGTGCCTTCGCAGCAGACATGACCGTTGAGGCAGATCACCCGGTCGGACGCCGCCATGACCACATGCAGATCATGGCTGACCATCAGCACTGCCGCGCCGGTGTCTTGTCGCACGGCCTCAATCAAGCGGTAGAAGGCCGCCTCGCCGGGTTGGTCAAGGCCTTGGGTCGGCTCATCAAGGATGAGGAGTTGCGGGGCGGAGAGAAGGGCGCGCGCCAAAAGCACGCGCTGGAACTGACCGCCGGAGAGGGCGGCCATCTGGCGCTCTGCCACACCCTCAACCCCGACGCGGGCCAGAACTTCCGCGGCGGCGGCATCGTTGACCCGCACCGGGAGCGACAGGAAGCGCCGGACCGTTATGGGCATCGTCCGATCCACCGCGAGCTTTTGCGGCACATAGCCAAGCCGCAGGCCGGGAGCGCGAGTGACGGCCCCATGCGCCAGTGGGACAATGCCCAAAAGCGCGCGGATCAGCGTGGATTTGCCCGAGCCGTTCGGGCCAAGAATGGTGACAATCTCAGCGGGGCGGACGGCAAGCGACACGTCATGCAAGACCTCGGCCCCGCCAAAGCGGACGCAGATGCGGTCGGCAGAAATCAGGGGTGGGGAGATCAGGGCTGCGGTCATGCTGTCCCCGCGCAGGCCGGGCAGAGCCCCAGCGCCTCGATATTGGCGCGTTCGATGACAAAGCCCGATTGCGTTGCCGCTTTTGTCAGTGCCGCCATGACGGGGGCGGCGGGGGCTTCGGCCACCGTATCGCAGACCCGGCAGATCAGAAAGGCGGGGGCGTGATCTTCGCCGGGATGCATGCAGGCGGTGAAGGCATTCAGGCGGCGGATGCGGTGGGCAAAGCCTTGATCTTCCAGAAATTCCAGCGCCCGATAGGCGACCGGGGGCTGGTTGCCAAAGCCTTCGGCGGCCAGTCGTGTCAGCACCTCATAGGCCCCCATCGCCTTGTGCTCTTCCAGAAGGATTTCCAGAACCCGGCGACGCACTGGCGTCAGCCGCACACTCCGCGCCACGGCCAAAGCCTCGGCCCGGGCCAAGGCGTCGGTGCTGCAATGACCGTGGTCATGCTGGGCAAAGGCCAGATCCGGCGTCTGACAACCGGGGCAGGCCTCAGCATGGGGGGTATCATGGGGCATCTTGGGGCCTTGACATGTTATAGTATTACATACATATCAGCCTTCATCCGGAAAGAGAAGGCCACTGCCATGCGTTATATCATATCGCTTCTGTTGACCAGTGTTGCCGCGCCTGCGATGGCAGACGTGCCGCGTGTCGTGACCGACATTCCCCCGGTGCATTCCTTGGTGGCGCAGGTGATGGGCGATCTGGGCCAGCCGGATCTCTTGCTGGAAAAGGGGGCCAACGCCCATTCGTTTCAACTGCGCCCCTCGCAGGCGGCGGGTTTGCAAGAGGCCGGGCTGGTGGTCTGGATCGGGCCAGAGATGACGCCGTGGCTGGACCGGGCGCTGGCAGGCACCTCGAATGCAAAGGAGCTGCGGCTTTTGGCGGCAGAGGGGACGTTTCGGCAGGATTTCGGGGCCGAGGGCGCGCATGATCATGGGGCTGAGGCTGGGCATGATGCGGCTGGGCATGACGATCATGGGCATGAAGGCCACGACCATGGCACCGAGGAAAAGGCCGAGGCGGGGCACGACGACCACGGCCACGACGAGGCGGGCCATGACGATCACGCAGACCACGCCCATACCGGGTTGGATCCGCATGCCTGGCTCGATCCGGCGAATGCCGGCCATTGGCTGGGCCTGATCGCAGCAGAACTTTCTACGCAAGACCCTGAAAACGCAGCCATCTATGCCGCCAATGCCGAAAAGGCGCAGGCTGATCTGACCGCGCTGGACGGGGAAATCGCTGCCCTTCTGGCCCCGGTCAAGGACAAGCCCTTGGTCGTGTTCCACGATGCCTATGGCTATTTTGCCGGGCATTATGGCCTGACGATCGCCGCCTCGATCGCCGAGGGGGATGCGGCCAATCCCGGTGCCAAGCACATTGCCGAGCTTGAGGCGCTGTTGCGCGAAGGGCCGGTGTGTCTGTTCCCCGAGGCCAACCATGATCCGAAACTTGTGGCGCAACTGGCCGAGGCGACCGGGCTGACGCCTGCGGGCGCGTTGGACCCGGAGGGGTCGTTCATCGAACCGGGGGCCGCGCTTTACGGGCAGATGCTGCGCGCGATGGCTGGGACCATTGCGGATTGCGCCAAGTAGCCTTGCCAAACCCTGGCCGCCCGGCCAGTCTGGCGGCAAAATCAGGGGTTTATCACATGGCGCAGATTGCAAGCTTTGGGCAGACCGCCGACGGGCGCGCGGTGCAGCGCATCACGTTGTCCAAGGGAGATTTGACCGTTGCCCTCCTGACATGGGGCGCGGTTTTGCACTCGGTTCGGTTGGCGGGCGTGGCGCATGATCTGACGCTAGGGTCAGACCGGATGGAAGATTACCAAGGCGCGATGCTCTATCACGGCCCGGTCATCGCGCCGGTGGCCAACCGCATTGGCCATGCCCGCGCGAAGGTCGGCGGGCGCGACGTGGCGTTGGAGGCCAATCAGGCCGGGCATTGCCTGCATTCGGGCAGCACGGGCGCGCAGGGGCAGGTGTGGGATGTGGTGAGCGTCACCGACGACAGCGCGACCTTGGGGCTGAGCCTGCCCGATGGCTTGGGCGGCTTTCCCGGCAATCGGCGGGTTGAGGCGCGGTTTTCGCTGACTGGCCGTGCCACGCTGCGGCTGGAGCTTTATGCCACCACCGACACTGAGACGCTGTGGAATGCCACCAGCCACGGCTATTGGACACTGGACGGCGGGGCGGATTGGGCCGGGCACAGCCTGCAGATCGCCGCCGATCACTTTCTGCAGACCGATGCCGATGCCCGCCCCACTGGCGAGATTGTCCCGGTGGCGGGCGGCCCGATGGACTTTCGCACGCCGCGCACGCCGAGCCCCGGTGACCCGGCTTTGGACCATTGCTTTTGCCTCTCCAACGGCCCAAGGCCCTTGCGCGATGTGCTGATCTTGCAAGGCGCCTCTGGGCTGCGGATGACGGTCGCCACCACAGAGCCGGGCGTGCAGATCTATGACGGGCGCGACGGGAAATGCCCCAGCCGTGGGCTTTATGCTGCGATTGCGATTGAGACCCAAGGCTGGTCGGACGCGCCGTCCTATCCGGCCTTTCCGCCGATCACGCTGCGCCCCGATGCACCTGCGCGGCAGATCACCGAATGGCGGTTTGACCGCGCCTAAGGGCGCGCGGCTTAGGCCAGCCGGAAGACCTGATCGGTCGTCGCGGGCTGATAGACCAGATTGGCCAAGGCGCGCAGGACCCCCAAGGGCCGGGTGTCGAGGCTGGCCATCGGGCGGCGCAAGGGGTGGAACCCGGCGCGCGTGACCGTCTCGCGCAGGGTGCGCGGGGTGAAGGCGTTGAGATGCTCGAGGGGTTGCAGGCGGTGAAAGCTGTCAAAGTCATGCGGCGCGGTTAGGCCGCTGCAATTGGGGACCGCCACGAAGAGGACGCCCCCCGGCACCATGCGCTGCGCGATGGCGCGCAGAAGGCCGACGGGGTCGCTGACATGCTCAAGCACTTGGCTGAGCACCACGGCATGGACCTTGCCGCCGCCTTTGGCATCAAAGGTGGCAAGGTCGGGCAGCACCAAGGCCCCTGCCCCGCGCGCGGCATTGGCGCGCGTGGCGCTGATGTCGATACCGATCGCGTCCATCCCCAAGACCTTGGCCGCCGCCAGCATCTCACCATCGCCGCAGCCGAAATCCATCAGGCGGATTGGTGCGGCATCGGGATGCTGAACCCGCACAAGGTGGCGCAACCTGAGCAGCGTTTTGAGGCGCTGCACGCCTTGGGCGAAAGGATCGGCGCGTTTGGCCGTGTGGGAGGCCTCGAACTGGGTGATCTGCGCGGGATCAATCCAGCGACCATAGAGGGTGGCCAGCCCCTCATCTGACAAGATCAGCCGGTGATAGGTGAGGCCACAGGTGCTGCAGCGAACCAGATCAAAGGGCTGATCGCCCAATTCTGCCGAGAGATCGGCGCTGTAGTGAAACTGGGCCAGATGGTTGGCCACTGTGGGGTCAGAAAACCGGCCAGACCACAGGCTTTTGGCCCCGGCTGACCCGCAGCTTGGACAGGTGGTGCGGGTGACAAAGTCCAGCCGCCGCAGCCGTGCGCTTATGACATCCATCGGCATGCGCCGAACCCCTTTTTCAAATAATCTCGTCGTCCAATATCCGTACCCGGCCATAGGCAGGGGCGCAGGCATGGCCTGCTTGCCTTTATCTAGGGCAGAAATCCAAGATTTGCGATGCCTTGGCATCCCATAATTTTCGCGGGGCCGCACTGCGATTGGTCATTGCAGCGCGGCCAGATCGGCCGCTTAGACCCCCAAACACCAGCGCATGATGGCCTTTTGCGCGTGGAGCCGGTTTTCGGCCTCGTCGAAGATCACCGAATGGGGGCCGTCCATGACAGCGCTTGTCGCCTCATCGTTGCGATGCGCGGGCAGGCAATGCATGAAGAGGCTGTCGGGCTTGGCCCGGGCCATCAGCGCCTCGTTCACCTGATAGCCGCGCAGCTGGTTGTGGCGGCGCTCCTTGGCCGATTCGGGGTCATGCATGGAGACCCAGGTGTCGGTGACCACAAGATCGGCCCCGTCGATGGCGCGGTTCGGGTCGCGTTCGATCTGCACATTCGCCCCTTTGGCGCGGGCAAATTCAACGAACTTCGCCTCGGGGTCCAAGGGTTCGGGGCCGGTGAAGGTGAAGTCAAAGCCGAATTGCCCGGCGGCATGCAGGAAGGAGGCGCAGACGTTGTTGCCATCCCCCGCCCAGACCACCTTTTTGCCGGCAATGGGGCCGCGGTGTTCTTCATAGGTCATCACATCGGCCATGATCTGGCAGGGATGGGTGCGGTTCGTGAGGCCGTTGATCACCGGGACTGTGGCATGTTCGGCCATTTCCAGAAGGGTGGCCTCTTCAAAGGTGCGGATCATGATGAGATCCACATAGCGCGACAACACGCGGGCGGTGTCGGCGATGGTCTCGCCATGGCCAAGCTGCATTTCCTTGCCCGACAGGACCATCGTCTGCCCGCCCATCTGGCGCACGCCGACATCAAAGGACACGCGGGTGCGGGTGGAGGGCTTTTCGAAGATCAAGGCCACCATGCGCCCGGCCAAGGGCTGGTCGTCGTCGGTCATGCCCTTGGGGCGGTTGTTGCGCGCCGATTTCATCGCATGGGCGTTGTCGATCATGCCGCGCAGTTCGCCCGCGTCGGTGGTGTGGATATCAAGGAAGTGCTTCATGTCATGGTTCTTTCTGGCAGCCCCCGGGGGTTTCACACCCCCGGACCCCCGTGGAGTATTTGGGCCAAGATGAAATGGTCAGGTCAGGGTGGCGGCAAGGTCAGTGGCGGCGCGGTCGAGCCGGGCCAGCGCCTCGGCGAT
>Ga0315908_10002449_pt1 | contig 13581 bp, 5 predicted proteins | sample LakEriMetagenome_12_FD_203520 | JGI IMG/M metagenome (GOLD analysis project Ga0315908, IMG submission 203520) | Freshwater fungal communities from buoy surface, Lake Erie, Ohio, United States - Buoy 4 MA124 | ecosystem: Environmental > Aquatic > Freshwater > Lake > Lake biofilm | place: USA...
TACTCAAAATTGCCTCTGGAAAAAGAAAAGAAATCCACCCTATCCTAGTGATCATCAGTCTTCTATCTGCCTTCTTTTTATGGATTTAAAACCCCTAGTACTGAGCATCATCCTCTTCTTTTTTTTACAACCTGCCCAGGCGCAGCGGACGGCTATACTTGGGGCCTTGGACCAAGAAATAGAAATTTTGCTAGATTCCTTGAGGGGAAAAAAGGAAGTCCATAGGGGAGGCTTGCCCTTTTATCTGGGCAAGCTACAAGGAAAAAAGGTGGTGGTAGGAAAGTCAGGGGTAGGAAAGGTAAACGCCGCCTACACCACTGCCATTTTGCTGGATCGTTTTCGCCCCGATCAGGTTATTTTCACCGGTGTAGCCGGTGGACTTCATCCAGAAGCTTTACCCGGGGATGTGGTGATAGGTTCTCACTTACTCCAATTTGATTTTGGTCAAATAGACTCCTTGGGCTTTCATCTTTCACCCTTTCGTAAACTCAAGGGAGGTAGGCACGAACAACTACTGATTGCCTCAGATTCCCTGCTGGTACAAAAAGCACAAGGTGCAGCAGCTCAAGTTTCTTTCCTTAGCATTTCCTCCAGAGCCCCAAGGATTTTTTCAGGGGTAATCGCTACCGGGGATGTATTTGTAAGTGATCAGGCTACCGCCCAACAACTTTACCAAGACCACGCGGCCCTGGCGACCGAAATGGAAGGTGCAGCTGTGGCGCACCTCTGTCGCTCTCTCGGGGTTCCCTTTGTGGTGATTCGAAGCTGCAGCGACAATGCCAATCAAAATGCGCGAGTCAGTTTCAATCAATTTATAAGGCCAGCCGCCATCAACTCGGCATCTTTGGTCCTTCATCTTCTTGAGGAAATGGACTAACAAGTTTTTTTACCTGATTTTATTCTTCCCATTTTTGATTTTTTTCCTGACTCTTTGTGCCTTTGCACGGAATATTTCCCACTTGTCAAAAACCCTAGACCCAATTTGGGTTTTCGATTAATTTTAAGTGAAGGTGTGGATTGCCCACCTTTTTTCCTACTTTAACTTTTGCATGAAGCTTTTTACCCCCTTATTTTATTGCCTTTTTTCCTTGGGTTTAGTCTTGTGTTGCTTTTCTCAAAGCCAGGCACAGGGCAGAATCAAGGGAATAGTCCATGAATTGGCCACTGCCCAGCCTCTACCCTTCGCTACCGTGAGCGTATATAGCCCACAAGACAGCTTGGTAGGTGGAGGGATTACAGATGAAAAAGGGCGCTACGAGATTGAATTGCCCTTGGGTACGTATTACGCTTTGGTAGAATTTATGGGATTCGAATCCATAACATCTGACCCTTTTACCCTAACTCGCGACAAAGCTACCTTAGAATTGCCCCTACTATCCCTTCAGGCTCAGGCCTCCGACCTAGAGGAGGTGCTGGTCCAAGGCGAAAAAACCCTGATGGAATTATCCCTAGACAAAAGGATCTTCAATGTGGGAAAGGACCTGGCCAATGCTGGAGGTAATGCTTCGGACATTCTCATGAATCTCCCCTCGGTAGCAGTAGACCCAGAAGGAAATGTACGCTTGAGAGGCTCTGCCAATGTACGGATCCTGATCGACGGAAAACCCTCGGGTCTGGTAAGCTTTAAGGGAAGTAGTGGACTCAGGCAACTCCCCGCCAACTTGGTGGAGCGGGTGGAAGTAATCACCAATCCTTCTGCGAGGTACGAAGCCGAAGGGATGGCAGGGGTCATCAACATCATTTTAAAGAAAGACAACAAGCAAGGCTTCAATGGCTCGGGGGAGGTGGTGACCGGATCTCCATTGAATTTGGGAATCACTGCCAACGTGAACTATAGAAAAAACCGCATCAATTGGTTTATCAACTACGGAATCGCCCATAGAAAAGGCCCGGGTCGAGGAAACTTGTCACAGGAAGTGTACAATGAAAATGGTACTACTTCCCTACTTCAGCAAAGCGTCAGGAGTACGGTAACTAGCCTCAACAATTCCCTACGAGGGGGCTTGGATTATTTCTTTAGCGAGCAAAGCATCCTTACCGCTTCTTACGTTTGGAGGAGGAGCGATGCCCACCGCATCACCGATATCCGGTACCAAGACTACCTCAATACCTACGAAAACTACCTGGGCTATGCCTTGCGCAGACAGGATGAAACGGAGGATGAACCCAACAAAGAAGCTATAATCAACTTTAAAAAGAAATTTGCACAGCAAGGCCATGAGCTGAATGCTTCTTTCACCTACCTCAATTATTGGGAAAGGTCAGACCAACTCTTTACAGAAAATGCATTTGACCCCATGGGACAAACTCGCCCCAAGGGTTCGCTCATCCAAACCTCCCTCAATGACGAATACGAAAATCAATTTCTCTTACAAGTAGATTATACCCAGCCCTTTGCTACCAAAGGCAAAATTGAAACTGGGATTCGGACTAGTTTTCGAGAAATGGAAAACGACTACTTGGTCCAACAAAAAATGCCCTCGGGAAATTTTGAAACCTTGGAGGGTTTGGACAACGTGTTTTTGTACGATGAAAATATCCTTGCTGCCTACGGCATTCTAGGCAACGAATCAGGGGCCTGGAGCTACCAAGCAGGCCTGAGAGCCGAGTATTCCGATATTGAGACGAGACTGGTAGAAACCAAGGAATCGAACCCTAGAACCTACACCAATCTATTTCCTAGCGGACACCTCAACTACAAAGCCAACGAAAAAAATGCATTCCAGGTGAGCTACAGCCGTAGGGTGAGAAGACCGGTTTACAATGACCTAAGCCCCTACGTGACCTTCTCTGACCAGCGCAATTTCTTTTCCGGCAATCCCAACTTAAATCCAGAATTTACCGATGCCTTCGAAATGGGATACATTCGCTATGGAGAAAAAAGCACCCTATTCTCCACCTTGTACTACCGCAATACCCTGGATAAAATTCAACGGATTAGAAGCGTACAACCCAATGGTTTTTCGATAACAGCCCCCTACAACCTAGACCGAGAAGTGTCCTATGGATTGGAATTTAGCGGGGATTACGCGGCTACCCGATGGTGGAAATTGGATTTCAATGCCAATTTCTTTTATGCCGACGTAGATGGGAGCAATCTGGATCAAAACTTCCAAGCAAGCACTACTTCAGTGCTCTTTCGGCAGAGTTCCCGATTTACCCTTCCCAAAAGTTGGGACTTGCAGCTGAGGGCCAATTACGAAGCAAAGAGAAGAACAGCACAAGGAATACAAAAAGGAATATTTTTCTTAGACCTATCGGCGAGCAAAAAAATATTACAGCAGCGGGGAACCCTAATTTTAACGGTAGCTGACGTGCTTAACTCTCGAATCAATCGCTACCTTACCGAAGGAGCAAATTTTCTCACGGAAGGAGAATCTCAAATGATCCTAAGACAAACTAACCTCACCTTTTCTTACCGCATCAATCCCTAGTTAACCTTACCTGAATCAATTTTTCCATGCGTTGCTTGCCTTTTTGTTTAGTCGCTTTTCTCCTTTTGGGAAGTACCGCCTTGGCACAAAAAATAAATAGCGCCTACCGGCTAGGTATTCGAGAAATTATGGATCCCATCACCGTAGATGGGAGAATGGACGAACAAACTTGGAAAGAGGCAGAGGTAGCCAGCCATTTTTTTATGATTACCCCCATGGATACCAGTTTTTCAAAGGTGCAAACCGAAGTGCGCATGGCCTACGATGCCCAGCACCTCTATTTGGTTGTAATCAATCACCATGCCATGGCAGGGCCCTATGTGGTAGAGTCCCTGCGCAGGGATTTTAATTTTGGAAAAAATGACAATTTTTTAGTTTTCATGGATCCCTTCGATGACCTAACCAATGGCTTCACTTTTGGTGCCAATGCAGCTGGAGCCCAGTGGGATGGGCAAATGTATAATGGAGGGGCTGTGGACCTGAGCTGGGACAACAAGTGGGTGTCCAAAGTGAAGAACTACGAGGACAAATGGGTATTTGAAGCAGCTATCCCCTTCAAATCCATACGATACAAAAAAGGAATCACCGAATGGGGTATCAATTTTTCAAGACTTGACCTGAAGACCACCGAAAAATCAGGATGGGCTCCAGTCCCTCGACAATTTCCGTCCGCCTCACTGGCTTACACAGGTACTTTGGTATGGGACAGGCCTCCCCCTGATCCCGGCGCCAACATATCGTTGATTCCTTACACCTTGGGAGGACTAAGCCGAACCCAATCTAGCGGTGAAAAACCAAGCTTAAGAAGCGAGATTGGCTTAGATGCTAAAGTTTCTCTGACTTCCTCCTTGAATTTGGATTTGACCCTGAATCCCGATTTTTCCCAGGTCGAGGTAGACCGACAAGTCACTAATTTGGACAGGTTTGAACTCTTTTTTCCTGAAAGAAGGCAATTTTTTCTGGAAAACGGGGATGTGTTTGGAGGATTTGGATACAGCACCCTGAGGCCTTTTTTCTCTAGAAGGATTGGATTAAATGCTCCCATTCAATTTGGGGCAAGATTGAGCGGTAAACTCAATAAGGATTGGAGGATTGGTGCCATGAACATGCAGACTGGGGAGGTAGATGCCCTAGGACTTCCCGCACAGAATTTCTCTGTCATGGCCTTGCAGCGACAGGTGGGCGTGCGATCCAACATTGGGGCTTTGGTAGTCAACAAACAGTCCCTGTCCTATGACCCGCTCACTGTACCCAAGGATCAAGCCCGCTACAGTACATTTAATCGAAATGTAGGCTTAGAATACAACTTGGCTTCTGCCAACAACCTTTGGACGGGGAAAGTTATGGTTTTGAAATCTTTTGCCCCAAATGCCATAGGGCAGGGCATAGCTCATGCTGCCAATTTGCGGTATGCAAGTGGCAACCTAAGTTGGAACTGTCAACACGAATACGTTTCAAAAAATTTCACGGCTGAGGTAGGGTTTGTTCCAAGAACAGGATATTACAAACTAAGCCCATCGGTGGGGTACCGCTGGTTTCCCAAAAGTGAACGTATCCTGAGCCATGGCCCTGAACTCAACTCGATCTTATATTATAACACGCAGGGAGATCATACGGACAACACCACTTATGCTACCTACAGCATTCGATTTAGAAGTCAAAGCAATTTCCTGGCTTGGGCAGCCTACGATTTTATAAAGCTCCAACGCGCATTTGATCCCACCAACTCCTTAGGAGTGACCTTACCCTCAGGCAGCAAGCATCACTGGACGGCCTACGGGATGGAATATACTTCCAAGCCGCAAGCTAACTTTACCTATGCCCTAAGTGGGAGAATGGGAGGATATTATGCCCAAGGAAAGCGATACAATGTTACCACTGACTTGGGGTATCGTTTTCAGCCCTACGTAAGTTTGGCTTTGAGTGCAAATTTCAATCACATAGAATTGCCCCAGCCCTGGGGTCAAACCCAGTTTTGGCTGGTTGGACCTAGGGTAGATGTAACCTTGACCAATACTTTATTTTTCACAGGATTTTTGCAGTACAATGAGCAGATTAAAAACATCAACTTAAATACCCGCTTTCAATGGAGATTTAAGCCGGCCTCTGACCTCTTTATTGTCTATACCGACAATTATTTACCCTCCCCTTTCTCCATGAAAAACCGTTCCCTAGTGCTAAAATTTACCTACTGGTGGAACGTCTAGGCTAGTCTACAGAAAAGTTAAGAAAGGTAGCTATGCCAAATAAAGGTCTAGCACGAAGAAGCTGTCCATTTTCAAATCCAGCCGCTAGTTCCACGCGAAAAATGCGAAAGAGGTTATCCAATGAATAGCCAATTTCTACGTAGTGCGGCGAATGTTCTGTTTTGAGGTAATTGATAAATAGGTTTTCTCTAACTCCCGAAAAGCGGAGCATGGGAAGTTGGGTAAATAGAAATTTTCTGAACTGGTAATGGGCGATGCTGGACACATAAGAACTCGAGGTACTGTAGCGGTAATAGTCCATCACGCGGTAATTGGAGGCAGCACCCATGCTGGAAAAAAGGGTGCGGTTGCCTCCAAAATGTTTGAAGTCTGGGAAAAACACTTGTTTTGAACTCAGAAATGACCCTCCCGAGATATTAAAAGCAAAAGTTCCGCTTACTCCAAATTCAATCTCATGCTGCATGGATGCTTCCACATGATCAAAGTTTGCCGAGCGACTGGAAGAGGTGAGCTGAGGCAATGCTTTTTGATAGGTAAAGGTAAGTAGAGGAGCTCGGTCCAAGTTGGCAATTTTTCGCCCGTTTCGGATGGTGTAAGTCAACCCAGGTCTCCATTCTAGGATAGCTTGTATTCTTGAGATCTGATGGTTGGCAAATGCTCCGTCCTCTGCCTCCACGGAAAAAGGTCTGTTGGAGGAATAGGCTTGTTCTGGAGATTTAGAAAAACTAAAATCACTGCTGTTGTTCAGTTGATTTCGTTGGGCCCATAAAAACGAAAAGCGGTAAGACAATCCTGGATGGACACGCACCCCCCAAGTACCCTGCAGGAAATTCTGCTCGTAGAGTTTTAGGTAATTTTTTCGGGCATAGAGCGAATAGGCAGCATTTACTTGCTCTTGTATGGGATTTTCTCCATTGAATTGATAGGCAAACCTTCCTCCTTCCAGACTCCAATTGCTGCCAGAGGTAGGTTTTACTATGGACCTCCGGAGATTTAATTTTCCGTAAAAGCGTTGGCTTGAAAATCCATACCTAAGCTCCGGCTCGATCCGGAATACTTTCCTTATGCGATTCACTGAATCAGGCAATTTGATTTCCTCCACCTTGCGGTAGAAAAATCCTAATCCCAATTTCCATCCTTCTACGGTATTGAATGAAAACTTGGTCAGGTTGGCAGGAAATCCTATTGAAATCCCCTTTCCAAAACTGTAAGAGCCCCCCATGACCAGATCCTCTGGGCTAAATTTTGTTCTGGCTTTTTTTGCTATTGAATCTACCTCACTCTTCTTGGCCGCTTCAATGACGGCCAGGCTATCGTCTCTCTTGTAGCCCTCTAATTCTTTTAAGGTCAAGGGTACGGGCCGGATACTGTCCCAATAGGACAGATCCCGTTTTCGAGCTAGGCTATCCACCACATAATCTCTCTCTGATACCACATTTTCCTTTTCCTTATCACGCTCTTGCTTAAATACTTCCTTTTCGTATTGATTGAGAAGTTTACGATACTCCTTTTGGGTGGTGGGTTCTTGGCTTGCCACTTGTTCCAATGCAGAAATGGATTTGGAAAATTTTTTTACATTTTCCGGAACTTGCTGGACTTTTTCATCCACAATTTGAGGTTGCAGAGCAAGGTCGGGATTGAGCGTAATTTGATATTCTCGGGTGGCTACGACATAATTAAATTCTCCAGCAAATCCAAAAACCTTACCCCCGAAGACGTAGCGCTGTGTTACAGGCATCCATACCTTGTCTGCTACGGGCGCGTATTGCTGTTTGGCATGTATTTGAAACCCCAAAACAGATGTTTTGAGGTCTAGGCTATGGATGGCCCAGAGATCATCGATGATATAGATATAGCCTTCAAAAACCTTTTCACCTCTTGAACGAGGAGTTACTTTTATTTTATTGATAAGAAGATTCTGATCAAAAAAGCTTCCCTGGAAGGTGAATTGGTAGTAAATGAAGGCAGATTTGGAAAGTGGAGAGACCACCTCATTGATTTTATCTTGGTAAAAGGAGGTTTGAATGTATGGCGCAGGAGAGGTTCCCTGATTGTCTCCGTTAGTTCGAATAGAAATTACCTTCTCTTCTACTTTATTGGGTAGGCTGAAGGTGATGCGGGATACGGATTCAGAAGTGTAGGCCTCATTTAGCTTTAGTCCTTCTTCCGCCAGCTTTTTCCTCAAGAGAAAAGGGGCGTCGGTCAACTGTCCAGTTCCTTTTAAATACACCGTCATGGAGTAGCGCTGCAGTTGCAACCTGTGGTAGGTAGATTTGGCAATGGCTTTTCGCATGATGGTCAAGGCAGGATCTTCGGCCCGGGCTTGCACTTCTACCTGACTCAAAGTAATTGCCTGAGGTTCTAGGGAAAAATTAAGCTCTACCCAATTCGATCCTACTTCTACGGTTTGGATTTGAGTGGCATATCCAAGGTATTGGACTACCACATCGTACAATCCAGGAGCCAACTTAAATTCATAGGAACCATTTTCGTTGGTAGGCACGCCATCTTGTAGGTTTCGGATGTACACCGAAGCAAAAGGGAGAGGCTCTCCTGCTGTAGTTTTTACCGTTCCTTTGATTCCTTGTCCTAAGGTAACCGTGGCTAGGGATAAAAAAATTAAGTAAGTAAGTAGAAAAGGAATACGAGGCATATAAATCCAAGGGGTATACTAAAGGTAAAGATGCAATGTAAAACGCAGGGGTTGCCAGGTAAGTTTTTCATGGTCTCGATTTTCCTTGTTTTGGGCTTCTTATTTTTACCTTTGGAACTTCTCAAAAGTAAAAATTAAACGTTTTTAATTGCTAATTGAAACGAGAATGAGTCAAAGAGAAGTTGCTGATTTAGGGACACTTAAAGTTTAAACTAAAAGGAATTCTGATAAAAGAGATAAATTTTATTTTAGTTAATAAAAATTATTTTTTTTAAGAATATACAAATGGAAAACGTTTTCCATTAAATTTTTTATAATTTTTTAAAATTAAATTGCTATTTTATTAAAATAAAGGATATTCTTTTAAAAAGCCGTTTTTAATTAAAATAGAAAGGTTTTTGTTAAATATTGCAAAATCCAATTTTAAGGGTGACTTTAGCCTCGAAATTAAGTACTCATACCAATTTCGCTTTTTTAAAACACATAAAACCCTATGAGAAATTATTTACCAAAACTAAAGTCGTTGATGCTAGCAATGGCGCTCTTTATGGGAGCAGTCATTGGTGTCAATGCCCAAAGTCGAAGCGTTTCAGGCACCGTCCTTGATGCTAGACTTGGAGACCCTGTTCCGGGAGCAACGGTACTCGTAAAAGGTACTACCCGAGGTACTGCAACTGATTTGGACGGTAAATTTACCCTTCCCCTTCAGGCTGGAGATCAAGTGCTTGTGGTTTCCTTCGTGGGTTATCTTACCCAAGAAGTAGAAATCGGAAGCCAATCAACCCTAACCATTAGCCTTCAAGAGGACGTTACGAGCCTTCAGGAAGCAGTAGTTATCGGTTATGGCTCACAAGACAAAAAAGAAATTACTTCTGCGGTGGTGGGTGTGAGACCCGACAACTTCAACAGAGGTAACGTATCTAACCCTGCACAATTGCTTCAAGGTAAGGTAGCAGGTCTTTCCATCACCAGACCAGGTGGTAACCCAAACAACGGTTTTAACATCCGTTTGAGAGGTCTTTCTACTTTCGGTGCTAACTCTGCTCCACTTATTGTTTTGGACGGTGTGATTGGTGCTTCCTTGGAAAACGTCGATCCGAACGATATCCAGTCAATTGATGTATTGAAGGATGGTTCTGCTGCTGCGATCTACGGTGCTAGAGGTTCTTCAGGGGTAATTTTGATTACTACTACCAAGCAAGGAAGCAAGCAAGGAACTACCAATGTGAGCATCAACTCTTTCGCTACAGTAGACAAGGCTACCAACTTGATTCCTGTCCTTTCTGCTGAAGAATTCGTAGCAAGAGGTGGAACCAACTTCGGTAGCAATACCGATTGGAGACAAGAATTGATTGATGATGGTTATTCTTTCACCACAAACGCTAGCGTTTCTGGAAGCTTTGGAAATACCAATTATTTGGCTGCGGTAAACTACCGTGACAACAACGGTATCGTAGAAGGAGTAGGCAACGAAAGATTAAACACCCGTTTGAACCTTTCTCAGGGTGCATTGAACAATAGATTGAGATTGAATGTAAATCTTTCTTTCTCTAACGTGAATTCAGAGTCTATCAACGATGCTGCCTTCCGTTATGCAACGATTTACAATCCTACTGCTCCTATCTTCGAAGATACTCCAGCTGCTAATCAGCGTTTTGGAGGTTACTTCCAGAGAGATCTTTTTGATTTCTACAATCCAGTAGCCTTAGCAAGACAGCAGAAATTTGTTGGTGAAACCAAAACTGCTCTCCTATCTTACAGAGCTGAGTTTGACATTCTTCCTAACTTGACGCTATCTGCTCAGTATTCGCAAGATAGAAGAAATACTCTTTCTGGAGGTTTCTGGTCCATCCAAGATTATCAAGTAGGTTTTGGATCTCAAGGTTCTGCTGAAAGAAATACCTTTGACAGAAGCCAAAGAATTTTAGAAACTACCCTTCGTTACGAGACTAATCTGACTGACAAATTGAACATGACCCTTTTGGGTGGTGCAGGTGTACAGTACACCACCAACCAAGGTTTTAACGCTAGAGTTCGTCAGTACCTTTTTGACTTAGGTTGGAACAATTTGGGTGCAGGTGCGATCCGTTTGGGTAACAACACCAACGTATCTTCCTTTGCCAACGAAGATCAATTGAACTCTGTATTTGGAAGAGCAAATTTCAACTACGACAATACCTTCTTCTTTTCAGTTACCACACGAGCTGAAACCTATTCAGGATTTGGAGCCAATAACCAAACCGGTATATTCCCAGCCGTCTCTTTAGGAGCTGACTTTACGCAGTTGTTTGACATGGGTATTTTCAACCAGTTCAAGCCAAGAGTTTCTTACGGTATCACTGGTAACCTACCTCCTTCTGCTACCTTGGCCTTGGGTGTGTATGGTAATGGAAACCGTATTGATTTGGATGGAGATCAACTTACTCAAAACGATGTTTTCGTAGGTATCAATCAATTCTCTAACCCTAACAAAGACTTGAAGTGGGAAACCAAGCAAGAATTTAACGTAGGTGTGGACTTCGGTATCTGGGACGGAAAAGTAACCGGTAGTATTGACTACTACACCAGAAATATTTCTGACCTTTTGTTTAATGTTCCTGTGGCAACAGGTGCTCCAAACCCATTTGATCCAGGAAGATTCAACACCGCTTCTTCTACTTGGGTGAATTTGGCCGATTTGAGAGCTGCTGGTTTTGAATTTGCTGCTTCTGTAAACCAAATCGGTAAAGGAGCTTTCAAATGGACTCCAGCGTTCAACTTCACCATCTACGACAAGACTACTATCGAAAGCTTGTCTGCTGGTGAATTAGGTTTCCAAGAGTTGCGTTTTGCTACTCCAGGAGCTCCAGGACAAAACAACAATCCTATCATTTACAACCGTGTAGGTCAAACTTTAGGTGACTTCTACGGTCCACGATTGACTGGTTTGACTGAGAGAGGAGAGTATATCCTTTCTACTAGAGACCCTAACCAATTTGAAAAACTAGGTAACGGACTTCCTAAAGGTGAATTCGGTTTTGCCAACACCTTTATGTACGGTCAGTGGACCTTAAATATGTTCCTTAGAGGAGCATGGGGGCATGATTTGTACAACTCTTACAGAGGATTCTATGAAAACGGTGATACCGCTTCCAATACTTGGAACTCCGTAATTACAGACAAGACCCCAACCAGCCCTCTTGTAACTTCTACTCCTACGTTTAACAGCTCCGTGATTGAAGATGCTTCTTTCATCCGCTTGGACAACATGGAATTGGGTTACAATGTGAAAACAAATTCACAAAACTTCTCGTCTTTAAGAGTGTATTTTGCAGGTCAAAACTTGTTTACACTTACCAATTATACCGGTGTTGACCCTGAAGTACGCGTGAATGACTCTGAGAATGGAGACTCATTTACTACCTCTCTATCTCCAGGTATCGAGCGTAGAAATACCTATTTCCAAACTCGTTCCTTCACTTTGGGCGTTACCGTAAACTTTAAATAACCAATCAAATTCTACAGATATGTTTAAATCATTTAGTAAAATCTGTTTAATGCTCCCGTTGGTTTTTGCCATGGGCGCATGTCAAGAGCTAGAGCAGGACGTTTTGGATGGGGTGACAGCGGAGGATATTGCCAAAAGCACTAACCCGAATTTGATCAGCGTCCTTAAGGCTTCTGCTTATGCTAGAATCGTAGGTTCTTGGGGTGGACACAACAGTATTTGGTCTATCCAAGAGGTATCATCTGACGAAATGTCTATTCCTCAAAAGGGGGCGGACTGGGAAGATGGTGGACAGTGGTTACGTATGCACAGACACACGTGGAATCCTTCAGAAGAATCTTTCAATAACTCTTGGGCATACTGCTACTCAGCAATCGGTGAAATCAACAACTTGCTAGTTCAGTATCCAAATGTTCCTGCATTGAATGCGGAATTGAAAGTATTGAGAGCACTGGTATACTTGTGGTTAATCGACTCTTTCGGTAATGTACCCATTATCGATGAAAATTCTACCGGATCAAGCCCAACCAACAACACCCGTGCCGAAGTATTTGCTTTCATCGAAAAGTCTATCAAGGACAACGTAAATGCGCTTCCTAAGGATGGAAACAAGACTACTTTGAACTTCTACAGTGCTCACGCAATTCTTGCTAAATTGTACTTGAATGCTCAAGTGTATACAGGAACTGCAAGATGGGCTGATGCGGAAGCTGCAGCTGACGTGATCATCAATAGCGGCAAGTATTCTCTTTCCTCTAACTTTTTCTCCAACTTCTCTGAGAGAAACGGAGGATCTACAGAGAACATCTTGACCCTACCTTACGATGAAAATAACGCAGGTGGATTTAACCTTCCTCAAATGACCTTGCACTATTCTTCTCAGGCTACTTACAACTTGCAAGCTCAGCCTTGGAATGGCTATGCTTCTTTGGAAGAATTCTACAACACCTTTGACAATGCGGATGCTAGAAAGAAGTCTTTCTTGGTAGGTCCTCAGTTTGCTGCAGATGGCACTCGTCTAAAGGATATCTCTGCTGAAGCAGGTGATCCTGATGGTCAAGATCTTACCTTTACTCCAGCGATCAACATGTTGGCTCCTAATGCCTTCAGACAAGCTGGTGTACGTGTAGGTAAGTTTGAGTTTGCTTCTGGAGCAGGACCAAGCTTGAGCAACGACTACCCTCTTTTCAGATTGGGTGAAATCATCCTAACAAAAGCTGAAGCAGCGCTACGTCAAGGAAAAACTGCTGCTGCCTTGGCTGCTGCAAACCAAATCCGAACTAGAGCAGGTATGCCCGCATATACTTCCCTTACCTTGGACGAATTATACAATGAAAGAGGTAGAGAAATGTTTGCAGAAGCAAGCAGAAGAACAGACGCCATCCGCTTTGGCAAGTGGGGTCAACCTTGGTGGGAGAAGGCAGCTTCTAACGCGACTGTTAGAGGTATCTTCCCTATCCCTCAAAACCAGCTTAATGCTAACCCTAAATTGAAGCAAAACCCTGGATATTAATATCCATTGAATTAAATTATAAAGGAAGTGTGCGCAAGTACACTTCCTTTTTTTTACACTTGTCCCGTGAAAAAAAGTCTTCTCTTTTTTCTTACCCTAACTTTACTTTTCTCCTGCAACCAAAAGGAAAACTTACCTCTTTTTTCACTTTTGTCAGACAACCAAACGGGCATCAGCTTCAGAAATGACCTCTCTTATACAGAGCAAATTAATCCCTATACCTTTAGAAATTTTTATAACGGCGCTGGAGTAGCCATTGGAGACATCAATCAGGATGGTCTCCCAGA
>Ga0315908_10002452_pt1 | contig 13569 bp, 12 predicted proteins | sample LakEriMetagenome_12_FD_203520 | JGI IMG/M metagenome (GOLD analysis project Ga0315908, IMG submission 203520) | Freshwater fungal communities from buoy surface, Lake Erie, Ohio, United States - Buoy 4 MA124 | ecosystem: Environmental > Aquatic > Freshwater > Lake > Lake biofilm | place: USA...
ATTCTTTGAAAAGATCTATTTTGTGGTAAAGGGTGAACCCTTTTATAACATTTTCACTCCACAATACATTGTACAATGGTACTGAATCAAAATATGACTTTGAATCAGCCTCTATTCCAAAATGATGATGATAATTTCCATCTTTTTTAATCTCTTCTTCTGGAGTTTCTCTTAAATGTTCAAATATTGTTTGTATTCTCTTCATTGGTAATTGTTCATGAATGAATGAATACTTAACAGGAGGCACCCCTACCGAAGCTCTATAATAGTTCATCGAATCAGTAAACTCACGTTTTTCCTCATCAGTTAGGTAATTAGTGCAATACCCTACATTTTTTGGAACCATGCATGACTGAATCATTACTCCAATAAAGAGTAAAAAGAATGCTTTATATATTTTCATGATATCCCCCTCAAGACGTAATTGCTATCAGCCGTTTTTAATCTTTAACCTATACTTATTTATTTGACGATTATATTTGAAATCTACGCTTCCCCGAAAATAGTGCCCGACATAATTTGGATTAGTCCCTAATGGATTGTCCCCAGAATGTGTCTAACTAATTTTGAGACACAGGATAAAGCCCCATTTACTTTTAAAAATCAAGATGATATTGATCTTTAATATTTTTCTTAGTTATAATAAACCTTTGTAGTAGAGATCTATCAAATATTTGTGTATCACCACCTTTAAAGATATTTCTGGCTTCAAAATATAGTATCCTACCATTATCATCCAAAGTATAAACAATTTCATCGGGACAAGAGGATAATAAGTATTTGAAGTCAAACATATAAAAGAACAAACATTTATATTCATTTAGATATCTGTTTGAGCCTAAGAATGAAACGTAATCTTTAATCAACTTTGGATCTACATTTCTTTTGTTATCTAAGAGTGAATAGATGTAGTTTCTAATTTTAAAATAATTTTCTTCATCATTATCTATCAGATTATTTTTAATCTTAACAAATTCATATTTTAAAACTCTAATGAATTTAGAATAGATGTCAATAGTCTTCAAGTCATTGTTTAATACTATCGTAGTTTCTTTAGGTTTGTTATTAGTAAAAGATGCAGTAGACTTACCAGTATTTGCATCATATTCATAATAACAGTATGCTAATTTTATACTATTTCTAGCTTTCCTCCAATCTTCCTTAGAGTTTTCATCAAGAATAGCATCAACATTTTGGATGGTGCAGATATCTAGGTTTTTTGATGTCCACGCTTGTTTACCAATCTTGACTTCTTTATTAAACTGCGCATTTGTATCTGTTAAAAACATGAATGTGTTATAAAGCAAGATAAGTCCCGCAAAATATGTATTCATCATTGTGTCTCCTTGTAATAGAATATTAGTTATCCAATCAACCTATATATCTGTTCAATTTGACCTCCCCTCACATATGTAAAGACAACTCAAAAGTTGACAACTCTTTTGATAATACGATCTACTTTACGAGTTCTTCATGACTTGATTCAAATGCACAACATATTCCTATGTAATTGAAGTCATCACTTAACGATATTATTTTGGAAAAGTAATTAGGAGTAAGCCCAATGAATACTTATCTGTAATGGGTATAGTAAGAAATATGAGAACTTTTAATCTTTTAAATTCACTACTAAAGCTGTATCCCTATCTAAAAAAGAAATGAAGGAATATTTGGTGCAGCTCAATACAGAAAGCACTTATTTAAAAACTATGTTTATACAAAGCCTTGATGTGGCTTTTTGTTACTTTATATTTCTTCAATAGACCTCTGTCAAATACTTGCTTATCTCCATCTTTAAAAAGGTTTCTAGCTTCAAAATAAACGATTCTGTCATTATTCTCTAGAACATACATTAACTCAGTAGGAATTCCAGAGAACCTGAGGCTTTTTTGGAATATAAATACAAATAGACCTTTATATTCATTCAGATATTGACTTGAACCTACATGTGATACATAACTTTCTATAATATCTGGGTTCATGTTATTTTTCGGATCCGAAAGTAATTGATTAATGTGGTCCGTAATTTTTAAAAAGTTTTCTTTATCATGTATTAGCAAGTGATTTTGAACTCTGACAAAACCATTTAATAACATGCGTCTTACATATAGGTAAACAGTAATAGTTTCCGAATTATTATTCATTATGATAGTTTTCTCATTTGACTTCCCCAGTGATTGTATAGGCTGGCTAAAGCTTAATATTGCTATTATTGATAAAATATAATATATCATAAAATGCATCCTGGATTCGTAACTGAAATAATTATGATACTAGAAGGGAGAATTACTTTACTTAATAGAATATGTTACTATTTTCTTAATCAGGTAGATTGATTCAGAGATCAACTAAGAGTTACTATGATATGCAGATTTTTTCTAATTGATTATCAACAAGAGAGAAAGTTGTAATATTTATATCAGTCTCATTTATATTGACTTAGAAAGTCGCTTATATACTTCAATCAAGCCCGATATATGTTAACATATTCTTCCATCCTTACTTATTTCATGGTGTATCCAACCTTCTCAGAGAGCTTTCCTGGCTCCAGTCCTCTTTCATGTAATACCACTTGATCCCCAATCACATACTTCGTAATGGGCAGTGCAATATACATAGGAGGACTTTCTTGCAGCTGTAACATTGAAGTAAGTTTCCCATTGTATCCGGTGCGAGTACCTTGAAGTTCAGCATTTCCATGATGATAGAGCAAACCCGCAAAGAGTAATGCATGCCCCTCAGTTGTGGTGTCCATGAGTACACGAATGTTTTTGAATTCTTCATTATTCTTTTTGGTGGAAGTATATGTATAAGTACTAGAACCGATCTCGTATTGCAGTATGTCCATATCCTGATAGATGAGCATATTCGCCATTCCAAGAACAGCACTCAATGTTCCCAATCCAATTGTATTGCGAATATCCACAATGAGTGTATCATCATAGTCAAATACTTGTTGATTGATCAATGCTGTATACTCATCCAGGACTGAGGATTGAAAACTCTTGATATTCATGAATACCATTTTCCCTTCAGTTCGAATGGAAACAGACTTCATGGGAATATGTTGTGTTTTACAATGCACAATGGTTTTTAATCCATTTTTCTGTAACTCAATGACAATATTCCCATGTGATTGCAGCAAAGTCCAAGCATGTAGTAGATTTGCAGGAAAGATTCCATTGATTCCACGAATCAAGTCAGACTCTCGAATACCGGCTGTAAATGCCATAGAACTTGGGTCTATCTCCACAACTCGAATTAGTCTTCCATAGAGTTCAATGGTTATTCCTGTATGAGAGCTATATGCTAATTGTTTTGATGTCATCATAGCTTTAACATACATTGCTGAATCCATGATTTCAGGTTTTACACCAATGATTGAATTCTGTATTGACTTCATATCTGCCCGTAAGAAATCTGTTCCTCTTGAAAATACGGAATGATAGATCATGATTCTTTTGGCTGTTTGCATAATATGATCCGGTTGTGAATACCCAATCTGAAGCATGGTAAAATAGAAAAAGAATCTTGCTACGATATTGATATTTCGGCTGGCATTCATGATTCTGTCTCCTGATTAGTTATTGGCTTCTCTTTTTTCTTGAATAAACCTTTTGCCAGTATGGCATATAATTGTCCTTGTATCCCCCAAATATATTCTGCCAAAAACTCTTTGTTTTTTAGTCGTTCATCTTGAAAAGCTTTTGTGGATGGTAAAGGATATTCCTGCCGAATTCTTAATATTTCAGCGTTTGAAGGAATTGGCACCTTTTTGAGTCTTTGGAATTTTCTATGTGGTACAATGCCAATTTTGTCAACTTTCAAATTTAAACCCGGAAAATATTCCGCGACAGTAACATGCAGATATGCACCTTTTGGTTGTAGTGGAAATGCTGATTGCATGAGTCCTTTGCCATACGTTGTATCACCTATGATTTCTGTCTTGTTGGTCATTTTCAATAAAACCCCTGCCAACATTTCTGAAGCAGATGCCGAACCACCATTTGTCAAGACATAAATTTTCTTGAGATGACTCCATAATCCAAAATGAGAGCGATACGTTTTTAATGTATCGGATTTTTTTTTGTATTGGTTTTTGATGATTGGTAAGTCAGGTGGTAAAAATTCACTCAAGATTTGTACTGCTTCAAGAACTAATCCTCCTGGATTATCTCTGACATCCACAAGTAATGTATCGATACTTTCTGGGATGAGTGCTTCTGAGACATTCACAAATTGTTGATGAGCATCTTCATGAAAATCTTCCAATCGGATGATTGCACTCTTACCAATTCTCTCTACATATATGCTTTGTTCTTCCAAATAGTCTTTTTTGACCGAAACATCAATGACTTGTCCCGTATACTTCTCTTGAACTGTTAGGAGTATCGTTGTTCCTGAATCTCCATTCATCATCAATGATAATTCTTCTTTAGAAGTGGGATATCTGCCATTTACAGTCAAAATGCAATTCCCTTTTGCTAACCCGGCTGTATATGCAGATCCCTCAAATTCAATTTTTGAAATAAGATGATTCGCTGAATCAGACTGATACGATAGGCCAATTCTGGCATGAGTGAACTTAGATGGATTGAACCATTGTTCTCTGACTGAACGATTGATAAGAAAAGTATATGGATCCGTTAGCTTCATGAGTGAGTCATAGGATAGATTTATTGCATTATCCGGTAAAGGCTTATAATACAGTTCCAGAATACGTTTTTTTCCTTCTTGCTTTTCATGCTCAGAGAATTGTTGAGCACTCAGATTCCATACTGAGAATAGAAGAATGAGTCCCATGAGCGATCTATTGATGCTATTCATACCCTTTTTCCCCCTTTATATTGATATTTCTACTTACTTCTTAATGGCAGTAATAAGCCCAACTCTTCAAATTCAGACCTATTCAATTTCACTAATTGTAGCTGAACTTCTTTCAATCCCAATTTTTGATGATCCGAAGTCAGCACATATACATCTGACAATACTGAATGTTGATCAAAGAACATGATAATCTCATCTATTGTACCTTCTTTAATGAGATTTATCAATACCATTCCAAAAAACAATATTTGATAGTCAAGATTAAGCTTACCTGTACCATTGTGTTGCAATTCTTTCTCAATGAATCTCGAGCTATATCCAGCATTCATTTTGGATTTCAACAATGCATAGTTCTTAGAAAATGCTATTGAATCGGACTCTCGCAATCTTTTTATGATGTTCGGGGACTTCTCATTAACTCTATCAGCAATAATTTGTGCTATAGCTTGAACCTGCTTTTTGGGTCCTTGTATCTTAATGGATTCAAGCATTTGCGCATGCAGAATGGTATTACAAAGAAGAAATAAGATTATGAATTGATTTTTCATGGTATATCTCCCCTAACTTGCTTGTGAATTACTGGAAGTATTGTAATTTTATCATGTACAAATTCAGCTACTGTCAAAAGTCGTTTCTTAATCAAATTTATTTTTTATTAATTGATATTTTTTATGATAAATAATATTTCATATCGTTTTTTCACTCTTGTCGCTATCATTATATTGATATTTGTCGGCTGTTCTGATCATCCATCAAATTCCATACATGATGATCATGGCTCCATTCAAGTTTCTATAAATCATGTATTTGATTCTGCACCTTTCATTTTCAATAATGCATATTCACTTCCAAATGGTGAATCTGTGAAAGGAACAATGTTGAAGTACTATGTTAGCAATATCTCATTTGAAAAAGCAGATGGCTCCATACATGTAATTCCTCAAGATGAATCTTATTTTCTTATTGATGAATCAATTGAGAGTAGCAAAAAGTTAGTATTGGACCATATTCCATCCGGTACATATACCGCAATTCGATTTACCATTGGAGTTGATTCACTTCGTTCGACAATGGGAATCGACAAAAGAAAAGGCATTCTTGATATTGGTGCTGCAGCACAAGACATGTACTGGTCATGGAATTCAGGTTATATCCACTTGAAATTTGAAGGTACATTTACTGCTCCAAATTCTTCAGGTGATATCCGATATCATGTCGGAGGTTTTGGTGGTTACTCCTCCCCCACAATCAATGCAATTAGAAATATTCGATTAACTCTTAATAATGCTCCAATGGTTATTACGGGAAATTCTCAAAAGTCATTGGCAATTTCAGCTGATTTGAAGAAAATGTTCACGGGAGCAATCCCATTTTCCGTAGCAGAGAATTCATCCGTGATGTTTTCACCTTTTTGCGTGACAGTAGCCGATAATTATGCTACAATGTTTTCAGTGGTAAACAAGGATTAATCTATGAGATTGCTAGGAAATATATTTCTACTAGGATTGTGTTCAATTCTTCTGTCTTGCGGTGAAACCACACAGCCTGAGGTGTCATTTGATGTCACTTTCACGGTTCCATCTAATTTTCCTGCACCTGTCTACGATATATCAAAAAATCCCATCACAAAAGATGGCTTCTTGCTTGGCAAGAAATTGTTTTATGATGGCATTCTCTCGAAAGATGGATCGATTTCATGTGGAACTTGCCATATACAATCATCCGGATTTTCACAGCATGGACATGATCTCAGCCATGGCATTGCAGATAGATTGACTTTACGCAATACTCCAGGTATTCAGAATCTGGCTTGGAAAAAGTTTTTTCAATGGGATGGCGGAGTATTCAATCTTGATCTATTTCCCATAAATCCCATCACAGCTCATAATGAAATGGATGAAACCCTCGAGAATGTTCTCATCAAATTGCGAAGACATTCTCAATATCCTGGATTGTTCAAATCTGCATTTGGCACCGATGAAATAACTACAGAGCGCTTTCTAAAAGCACTCTCCCAATTTCAATTGATGTTTATTTCTTCCGGCTCAAAGTATGATAAGGTCATGCGAAATGAAGGAGTTACATTCACGGTTGAAGAACAAGATGGTTATGCGGTATTCAAACAAAAATGTGCGACTTGCCATACTGAGCCATTATTCAGTGATGAATCCTTCAGAAATACTGGCCTTGCGGTCAGAAATCAGAATGATAAAGGAAGGGCTCTGATCACATTGAATGACAAAGATGTCTATGCCTATATAGTGCCCTCATTACGAAATATCATGATCACTGCTCCATATATGCATGATGGTCGTTTTGACAATTTAGACAAAGTGCTCAATCATTATGAAAAAGGGATGATTGATTCACCATATCTTGATTCTATTTTTAAACAACAAAATCCTGCCGGAATAGCTCTTTCAGAGAAAGACAAGACCGCGTTAAAGGCATTCCTTCATACACTCACAGATCAAGAGTTTGTGCAAAGAAGGATGCTTTCAGAGTTTTAATGTAGACTGGGAGTGGGTTGGTCTGCTGACCATATCTGAAGATATTGTTTTTATAAGAAAGTGAGTGATTTATTCATGGGGATTTTTCAGTGATTGTCAAATAGATTTAACACATGAGTTGACACATCTTAATACAACTTTTGTAATACTGGATAGCATATTGCACAGTTTCTCGATAAATTTACGATACCTTAATCACTGGAATTCTACTTGCTTTTATCTGAGTGTTTATGCGGTCTTCAGAGGATATTTAATCAATTTCATTTTGTCATATCTAGATTTTTGAAGTACTACACCTTAATTTTTGGCACGGCAAATGCGTTATGTATTTCTGTGCGACGAAATGACACACTATCACAATACATTTTCAGGGATCGCACAGTATTTTTTTAATGCCATTTTCACATTTTTTCAGGGTTTTTTTTATGAAAAGCATCGTTTTATTCCTCGCTTTTGTTGCAATGTCAACAACACTCTTTGCACAAAATCAAGTTTTGGGTCAGTCACCAAGAAGTGCAAAAATCTACACCAAGCAAGTGAGTAATCATCAAGTACTTGGTCAGTCACCAAGAAGTGCGAATATTTATAATTCAGAATATGTTCCGGTTGCTGCTAAACAAGAAGTGACTAGTCAAGAACAAGAATCAACACATCTGGTTTTGGGGCAATCACCAAGAAGCGCGAAGATTCATAATTCTACATATGTTCCAACACATATCGTACTTGGTCAATCACCAAGAAGCGCCATAGTCTATAATTCAGATGGATATGAATTGTGGAAGTATCGCAATGGCGTATTCAATGTTTCAATCAAATCCGTCAAATAATCATCACATTATATCACATCAGTGGACATAAGCCATCATTGGCTGAATTATAATCATTAGGGATATCATGAAAACAACGTTGATTGCAATTGCATTCACAATTTCATTCGGATTCATAGGTTGTGATAACACATCCAATCCTGTACAAGTCACAGAAAATACGACCGACATCATTCAACATCCGACAACAGTTGAATCTATGCCGATATTAAGTAGAATGAGCATGCCGGTGGATGTCGTGCTTGAGTCTTGTTTGAATCTCACTCCAGATCAAAGGAAAGTATGCAATGTGAATCGCAGTGAATTTATTGAAATGAAGATATCGGAAACTGAACGTATCAAATCATTGGATGATATTCAGAAAGCAAAGCAGAGTAGACTGGAAAAGTTAGATCGTTATGATCCTGATTATGGACTCAAATTCAGATTAATTGAAACAGAATTTGAAGGGAAAAAACATTATGTGGAAGAGTACACATCCTTTTGGCTGAAAAGTCTCTCTCAAAGAGTATCCAATTCATTCCGTGAGGTCATGAATGACAGACAAAAGAGAATATGGAATGAATGGATCGTTTTGAATAAAAAGCCTTGTTGAAATCCATTTCTCGCAATTCTGTTTTTCTGTGTAAATTACATGGTCGAAATTCAATTGCGAGTCTAACATGACACATATATTCCTATTCGTACTGTTGTTCTGTTCAATCAGCATGCATTCCCAGCAATCACTCATCGGATATTTCCACAATTGGAATTCTCAAGATGTTGCATGGGTGCATCCACAGAATATCGATTCTCGTTATTCCGTGATTGCAATTGCATTTGCGATGCCTACTTCGAATACCGACATGACAATGACATTCACTCCTGAGAATATGTCTGCAAGTGCATTCAAACAAGCAATTGCTCAGTTAAAAGCTCAGGGTAAAAAAGTGATCATCAGCATCGGGGGAGCAACTGCCTATCTGGATTTTCCATCGGATGCCGTGAAAAATGACTTCATTAATTCAACGAATTCCATCATGGATTATTATGAATTCGATGGTATTGACATCGACATCGAACATGGAAATTGCATTCTGATTACAGGTGGTTCAATCGTAAATCCGGCAAATGCCTCTCAAGTGAGACTCATAGATGCAATCAAGTCCATCATGAATCATCATCGTACAAGTAAGGGGAAAAAGATGATGCTCACCATGGCTCCCGAAACAGCTTATGTACAAGGTGGGCAGTCTGCATTTGGTAGCATTTGGGGTGGATACTTACCAATCATTCATGCACTTCGTGATTCTTTGGATATTCTGCAAGTGCAACTCTATAATTCCGGAACCATGTTCGGTATTGATCGCAATGTATATACACAAGGTACCGCTGACTTCATTGTGGCAATGACAGAAGCTGTGATTCAAGGATTTCCTACAGGTGGTGGACATTTCGTCGGGCTTCCCGCTTCGAAAGTGGCGGTTGGACTTCCCGCTTGCAATCAAGCAGCCGGTGGTGGATTTGTAGATACGGCGACTATTTCTCAAGCAATGAAATATCTACTTGGAAAAGGCAATAAACCGGGATCATACTCTCTGGTGTCTCCGGGTGGTTATTCAACATTGAAAGGCATGATGACATGGAGTATCAATTGGGATGCAAGAGAACAGTGCAATGGTGCATATTCCTTTGCCGGATGTTATGACAGATTATTTGGTAATACTCCACAACCACCTGCTCAAGTGACAATGCTCGCGCCTCAGTATGGACAAAAAATCACCGCAGATACAGTATCATTTCGATGGAATAAAATCAGTAATGCAGTGTATCATATTGAGATTTTACGAGGCGGAACAATCATCAAAAGTGATTCAACTTTGTCCGATACCACATTCAAGATTTCAAATTTGGAATATTCGCAATTGCATACTTGGAGAGTACGCGCAAAGAATGCGCAAGGATGGGGTCAGTGGAATAGTCCTTGGACATTCACTTCACGGGATCTACCCATTCCATCACAAGTAATCGCATTGGCTCCTGAGAATTTCACAAAAGTGAACAAGGACAGTCTCATTCAATTCAGATGGAAAAGTGCCCAAAGCAATATTTCATCATATGTGTTCACACTCAAAAAAGGGAGTGAACTCATTCACAGAAAATCAGATGTCAAGGATACGCTCTATTCTTATGCTCTCCCTGATTTTGATGCCACCTATTCTTGGAATGTGCAAGCAGTCAATTCATCAGGCAGCGGTTTCCCAAGTGATCAGCGATTTATCATCACCAATCCAAAACCACTCGATCCTCCGGGACTTGTGACATTGCTCGAGCCAAATGCACAAGCAATCATCACTGATTCCATTCTTTTCAGATGGTCAAAGGCAATGCCTTCAGTTTCTCGATATCATATTCAAATAGATCTTGATGGAACAATGCTCATAGAAGATTCCATGATGATTGACACATTACTCATGATTTCCATGCCGGAAAAGAGCGGCATCCTCAATTGGAAAGTGCGTGCATTTAATCCGTCGGGCTATGGTCAGTGGAGTATTTCGGACAGCATTCGATATCGCAGATTACCGCCCATGCCACTTGCAACCAAGTTTTTGAATCTGCCCGACAGCATATATATCATGACAGATACAGTTACAATTGCATGGGAAAAAGTTGATTTTGCAGATACATATCAGATTGAAGTGTTAAACGCGGATAGTCAATTCAATCATGATACCAGTCTTGCAAATACTTCGCTTACTCTCAAAAACTTGAAAGATGGTCATCTGTACTCAGTGAGAGTACGTTCCAAGAATGAAAGAGGCTTATCAGCATGGAGCGTACCATTGATAATTACTGTTAACTTCCCCATCTCCTCATTATATGATGGACAGGATATACAGGATTTATTTGTGATTGGAGATGCTGATAGAACACTTCGAATTAAGAGTCAGACTGCTTTGAAAGCAATTTCTATCCAACTATTTGATATTCAAGGAAGCAGAAGATTCGAGCAATTTTTGGATACAGAAGAGGTCCTAATTCCACTTCATGAGTTATCTTCCGGAGTGTATTTCCTTCGAATCAATCAAAGTATTCGCCCCATTTTTATTCAATAAAGCATATATCTATCGACATAATTCTACCCTAACTATTTCTGTCTTTTGACATTAATTAATATCATCTTTCAGGGGTTTGAATTATGTTGACCATTCTTATCTTCATTGTATGTGTTTGCAATCTTCATGCATCAGAACATGATATCTTGGGACAATCTCCGAGGAGTGCAGAGATTGTTCCCCAATATCAACGAGTCATTTGGTGGATATCCGCTTCAATCCAACCGACCACGATGATTCCAAGGGCAAACGAAGAGTTCAGAAATACCACATTATCTACAAAAGAAGTATTAACCACATCCTATCAAAGTAGCGCAGGATTCACACATCGCTGGAATAAGCATATTGATATGGCTGTGTCTATTGGCTTTCAAGTGAATGCTCATCAACTTTATATGCCTATAACAGTGGAAGGGAGAATTTTTCCTTTCAGAAAAAAAGTCAATCCATTTCTGTATATGGGGTTTGGTGGTATGATCAGCAGAGAATTTGGACTCTTCGGCTCTCGAGGTTTTGGAATCAATTCTCAAATAAGCAAAGACATACAATTTGAAATTCACTACAAAGAAATCAGGGGTGATATGTTTGTGTTTTCACAAGATAATCCAATGCAATTGTCCATGAAACAAAAGGGCATACAGACCACTGTTTATATTATACTTTGATAATAAATATGGCGAAATCTTGAAGCAAATGGGTATTTGGGAAACCAAATGCATAATGTCTATGTTCAAGACATTATCTTTGCAAAACCAAAAAAGACAACTCATTTTTCATCTTTTACAGTAATATCATGGATACTTCATCAAACAATGCATGTCCTGTAACCGGTGCCACGAGCAAAGGTTTCCACAGTGCAGGTACATCCAATCGTGATTGGTGGCCCAATCAATTGAATCTCAATATTCTTCGCCAGAATTCAGAACTTTCCAATCCACTTGGTGGCGATTTTAACTATGTGGATGCTTTCAAGAAACTCAATTATGATGCACTCAAGAAAGATCTTGTGGCACTCATGACTGATTCACAAGATTGGTGGCCTGCGGATTTTGGACATTATGGTCCATTCTTCATCCGCATGACATGGCATAGTGCCGGTACATATCGCACCGGTGATGGTCGTGGTGGCGGAGGAACGGGTCAACAGCGTTTTGCACCACTCAATAGCTGGCCTGATAATACCAATCTCGACAAAGCCCGCAGACTTCTCTGGCCTATCAAGCAGAAATATGGACAAAGCATCTCTTGGGCAGATCTCATGATTCTTGCAGGTAATGTTGCACTTGAATCAATGGGCTTCAAGACATTCGGTTTTGCGGGTGGTCGCGCTGATGTATGGGAACCTGAAACCGATGTGTATTGGGGTAAAGAGCGCTCTTGGCTCGATGACAGACGCTATACCGGTGACCGCAATCTTGAGAATCCTCTTGCAGCAGTACAGATGGGTCTCATTTATGTTAATCCCGAAGGCCCTAATGGTAATCCTGATCCGATTGCAGCGGCAAAAGACATTCGAGAAACATTCGCTCGCATGGCGATGAATGATGAAGAGACAGTTGCACTCATCGCGGGTGGTCATACATTCGGTAAAACACATGGTGCCGGCCCGACATCACATGTAGGACCTGAGCCGGAAGCAGCACCGATCGAGGAGCAAGGATTGGGTTGGACAAGTACTTTTGGTTCGGGCAAAGGACCTGATGCCATCACAAGTGGTTTGGAAGTTACCTGGACTACAACTCCAACACAATGGAGCAATAATTACTTTGAGAATCTCTTCAATTATGAATGGGAATTGACAAAGAGTCCTGCAGGCGCAAATCAATGGGTTGCAAAAAATGCGGAAAATACCATTCCCAATGCATTTGATTCATCCAAGAAGCAATTGCCAACAATGCTCACGACAGATTTATCACTCCGTTTTGATCCCGCTTATGAGAAAATCTCTCGTCGATTCCTTGAGAATCCGGATCAATTCGCAGATGCTTTTGCTCGTGCATGGTTCAAATTGACACATCGCGATATCGGTCCGAAAACTCGTTATGTAGGACCCGAAGCACCAAGTGAAGATTTGATTTGGCAAGATCCAATTCCTGCACTCAATCATGCAGTGATCGATGCAAATGATATTGCTTCACTCAAGAAAACCATTCTTGAATCAGGTTTATCCATATCTGAAATCGTATCCACAGCATGGGCTTCTGCTTCCACTTTCCGTGGTTCAGATAAGCGTGGCGGTGCAAATGGTGCGCGCATCAGACTGACTCCACAGCGTTATTGGAATGTGAATAATCCAGCTCAATTGTC
>Ga0315908_10002455_pt1 | contig 13557 bp, 10 predicted proteins | sample LakEriMetagenome_12_FD_203520 | JGI IMG/M metagenome (GOLD analysis project Ga0315908, IMG submission 203520) | Freshwater fungal communities from buoy surface, Lake Erie, Ohio, United States - Buoy 4 MA124 | ecosystem: Environmental > Aquatic > Freshwater > Lake > Lake biofilm | place: USA...
ATGGATAATAGGTTCAGTAAAATCCAATAATACCAATTCTCTAAAATAGATTTAGCGGTTAGAAAAGTCGCTAAGAGGCAGAACACACTTATAAAAGCATCAAAGTAGGGGTATTGTTGCTGAAATCCTTTAAATACTATTCCAAGGATCAAAGAAATGACAAAGCCAATAATAAACAGGAGCAAATGATTTTTAATAGGCCAAGCTTTTGGTTTTTCACTAGGGGTTTTGCCCCAATTAATAAGACCAAAAATTCCAATACCAATATAAAAGATTTGCAAATACGATTGTAGGAAGAGTTTGCTTTCCCAGAAAACGAAAATATAAATTAGGGAACTTAGGATTCCAAAATACCAGGCAATCCGTTTTTTAACAAGAACAAAAAATAAGTAGAACAAGCCAAAAATGACTGCAAATAATTCAGGAATTGACACCGTTAATTAATAAAATAATTGTTTTTTACTGCTATTTTTCCATCCCGCATCTGATTTGTAATCTGCGAAGTAAATCACGATATCAGCATCTGATTTATAATCGCAAAAATAAATCGGGAATTTAGCGTCAGATTTATAATTGGTAAAAAACCACAATCCATCATTTCCTGTAGCATCTGATTTATAGGCACATTTATAAACCACCAAATCAGCATCAGACTTATACTGCGCTACAAAAACTTTGACTTTTGCATCTGATTTATACTGAACACTAAATACGGTTTGCGCCTTAACGCTAGAAAACATAATTGTGAAGAGCACAAAAATTGGAAAGATAATTTTTTTCATGGCTTATAATTTTAAAGTGAAGTTATGAAATAGAGTTTGAAACCTTCCTATTAATTTCTAATTTTTATACTTGACCTATATTATCCTATTAAAAAAGGGATGTTCAAAACTCTAGACTCCTTCACAAATTTTAGGCCAAAAAAAGTGGAGATTTGTTTAAAATAAACCTATGAAAATTAAGACTCTTTTTGGAATTTCCATTGTTTGCATAGCAATCAGCGCTTGTGTCCCAGCAAAAAAATTCAAGGAACTTGCCGAAAAAGAACGGGTTTGCTCAGAAGAACTGGAGAAATACAAACGTAGTAGCTTGGATTATGAATCAAAAGCAAAGGAATATCAAGTACTTTATGATGTTTTGACCAAAGACATGAATAAAATCAAAAAGGACACGTCCATTTTAGGAGCGCGATTTCGTGATTTACAAAGAGAACATAAAATTTTATTGAGTTCCCAAGAGGCACTTGAAAAGTCTTTTGAAACCTATAAATCTATGGGTTCTAAGGAAACATCTGCACTTCAAAAGCAGTTGGAAGCAAAAACTATTGAGGTCCAAAGAAAAAGCGACGCCTTACTTGATCTTGAAGCAGAATTAAAAAGCAAACAGAAATTATTAGAAGAACGTGAACAAAGGGTAAATGAATTAGAAGAAATGCTGCAAAGACAAGAAGCGTCCTTAAAAGCTTTAAAAGATAAAGTTGCCGCTGCCTTAATTGGATTTGAAAATAAAGGTCTAAAAGTAGAACAGAAAAACGGAAAGATTTATGTTAGTCTAGAGGCAAAATTATTGTTTAAATCGGGAAGCACTGTTGTAGAACAAGAAGGTAAAAATGCGCTGGTAGAAATTGGAAAAGCTTTGGAGAATGAGAAAGAATTAGAGATTGTGGTAGAAGGCCACACGGACTCAGATAAATTAAACAGCGCAAGCATGCCTAGAAATAATTGGGAATTGTCAGTATTGCGCGCCACAGCAGTTGTTGAAATTTTGATTTCAAATTCTAGGATGTCTCCTAGTCAAATTATGGCTGCTGGTCGTGGAGAATTTCATCCAATTGACCCTAATGATAAGGCAAAGAATAGGAGGATTGAAGTTATTATCTCTCCTAATTTAGATGCTCTATTTGAAATTATTTCTAATAATTAAATTCAAATTAATTTTATATTATGAAACCCTTATGCAATTCGTTCGTATTTGCATAGGTTGCCAAAAAAAACTACTTTTGCGCACCAAAATTTTTAATAAATATATATTTTACTTATGAAATCAATCGAATCAATAATGATTTATGTGCCAATTGTAATGGCAATTATTGGCTTGCTTTTTATGGCAATCAAACGGTCTTGGGTCTTGAAACAAGACGCTGGAGACGGAAAAATGAAAGAAATAGCGGATTATATCTACGAAGGCGCCTTAGCATTTTTAAAAGCTGAGTATCGTTTATTGGCTATTTTTGTTGTTCTAGCAAGTATTGTACTGGCTGGAATTTCATTCATTGTTCCTACAACACATATATTAATAGTAGTAGCTTTTATTTTCGGTGCGTTTTTCTCTGCTTTAGCGGGAAATATGGGAATGAAAATAGCGACTAAAACAAATGTTCGTACCACACAAGCCGCAAGAACTAGTTTGCCTCAAGCATTAAAAGTTTCTTTTGGTGGTGGTACCGTAATGGGACTTGGAGTTGCTGGATTAGCAGTTTTAGGTCTTACAGCTTTCTTTATTTTCTTTTTTAACTACTTTATGGGTGGTAATTGGGCAAATGGTGGAACTGAAAAAATGACCATCGTATTGGAAACACTTGCTGGTTTCTCATTAGGAGCTGAGTCAATTGCATTGTTTGCACGTGTTGGTGGTGGTATTTACACGAAAGCGGCTGATGTTGGAGCTGATTTAGTTGGAAAAGTTGAAGCTGGTATTCCAGAAGATGATCCTCGTAATCCTGCTACAATTGCAGATAATGTTGGTGATAATGTTGGTGATGTTGCCGGAATGGGAGCTGATTTATTTGGATCTTATGTTGCAACAGTTTTAGCAGCAATGGTACTAGGTAATTATGTTATTAAAGATAATGGCGGATTTATTGATGATGCCTTTGGTGGAATTGGAGCAATTTTATTACCTATGTCAATTGCAGGTATTGGTATCGTTATTTCTATTCTTGGAACCTTATTGGTTAAAATCAAAAGTAACGATGCTAAAGAAGCACAGGTTCAAACAGCATTAAATATTGGAAATTGGGTTTCAATTGCCTTGGTTGCAGTTTCTTGTTTCTTTTTAGTGAATTGGATGCTTCCTGCAAAAATGAATATGAATTTTTACGGAGAAGGGTTACAATCGATTTCTTCCATGCGTGTTTTTTATGCTGCATTAGTAGGTTTGGTTGTTGGAGCTGTTATTTCTTCAGTTACAGAGTACTACACTGGATTGGGTAAAAAACCAATTCTGAAAATCGTTGAAAAATCAAGTACAGGAGCTGGAACCAATATCATTGCAGGTTTGGCAACGGGTATGATTTCTACTTTCCCTACCGTTATCTTATTTGCTGCTGCAATTTGGACTTCTTACTCTTTCGCTGGTTTCTACGGTGTTGCTTTGGCTGCTTCTGCAATGATGGCTACAACTGCTATGCAATTGGCAATCGATGCTTTCGGACCAATTTCTGATAATGCTGGTGGTATTGCTGAAATGAGTGAATTGCCAAAAGAAGTTCGTGAGCGTACTGATATCTTGGATTCAGTGGGTAACACAACTGCTGCAACAGGTAAAGGTTTTGCTATTGCTTCTGCTGCTTTAACTTCTCTTGCTTTATTTGCTGCTTATGTAACATTTACTGGTATTGACGGAATTAATATTTATAAAGCACCCGTTTTAGCGATGTTGTTTATTGGAGCCATGATTCCGGTAGTGTTCTCTGCATTAGCAATGAATTCTGTAGGTAAAGCTGCAATGGATATGGTGCATGAGGTGAGAAGACAATTTAGAGAAATCCCGGGAATTATGGAGGGAACTGGTAAACCAGAATATGCTAAATGTGTTGATATTTCTACTAAAGCTGCCTTAAGAGAAATGATGTTGCCGGGAGTATTAACAATTGGTTTCCCTATTGCAATTGTAATTTTAGGTGTTTTGATTTATCCTGATAATTACAAATTGGTTGCTGAAATGTTAGGTGGTTATATGGCCGGTGTAACGGTATCAGGTGTGTTGTGGGCAGTGTTCCAAAATAATGCAGGTGGTGCTTGGGACAACGCGAAAAAATCATTTGAGGCAGGTGTTATGATTAATGGTGAAATGACCTATAAAGGTTCTGAAGCGCATAAAGCTGCTGTAACTGGAGATACAGTTGGTGATCCATTTAAAGATACTTCAGGTCCATCGATGAATATCTTGATTAAATTAACTTGTTTGATTGGTCTTGTAATCGCCCCTATTTTAGGAAGTGGTTCTGAATCAAACTCAAGTAAGGAAGTTCAGAAAGATGCTTATACTATGAATGAAGGTTGCAAAGATGCAAAGTGCGATAAGTGTGATGACAAAAAAATGGAATGTCAAGTAGAAATGTCTTGTGACCAAAAGGGCAATATGATGGGCAAATGTGATATGTCAAAATGTGCCAAAATGACTCAAGATGAATGCGCTAAAATGTGTGACGAAAACGGATGTTCTAAAGAAGAAAAAGAGATGTGCCTTTCTCATTATGGAAAAGACGGTAAATATATAGCAAACAAAAATTCTGACTGCAAAAAGAATAAAAAGGATTGTTGTAAAGAACATTAATTAATTTTTGAATATTTTTAAAGCCACCTTAGGGTGGCTTTTTTTGTTAACGGACCTATCTAATTTATAACCCTGAAGGGGTTAAATATCAATAACGTTAAACATAAAATATACCCCTCCTTTTTGGCATGTATTTTTATTTAAAATCATGACAAAAAGATGCTGTAGTTAGATATTAATCAGACATTTATTTTTGCTTTGTAACACACATAGTATTAATTTTATAAGGTGAATTCAAATAAAGACTTTTTTGAACAAGTGCATCAAGTAGCGCGACTTATTCCCTTTGGACGCGTCACTACTTATGGCGCCATCGCCAATTACTTGTCCTTGAAGTCTGCCGCCAGAATGGTGGGATGGGCAATGAATGCAGCACATAAATTTCCCGATATTCCAGCACATCGTGTAGTGAATAGAATTGGACTACTCAGTGGAAAATTTCATTTCCCCCAACCCAATAGTATGGAACTATTATTAAATGCGGAGGGAATTCAAATCCAAGACAATCAAATTATAGATTTTGATAAATATTTTTGGGATCCATCAATAGAATTAGCTTTAGACGCATAAGGCAATCAAACATTTCTATTACTTTTACAAAAAAATTAAACAATGAAATTCGCAACCAAAGCAATACACGAAGGGGTGCAACCCGATCCAACAACTGGTGCTATCATGACACCAATTTATCAAACTTCAACTTATGTTCAAGATGGTGTTGGAAACCATAAAGGATATGAGTATTCTCGAACTTTGAATCCAACCAGACATGCTTTGGAGAAAAATCTTGCTGCCATAGAAAATGGTAAGTATGGAGCTTGTTTTGGTTCTGGTCTTGCTGCCATTGATTGCGTAATTAAAATGTTGAATCCCGGAGACGAGGTGATTTCAACTAACGATCTTTATGGTGGTTCTTACCGTATTTTTAAAACTATTTTTGAGAAATATGGAATCAAATTTCACTTCGTTAATATGCAAGATCCTGCTAATGTTAAGGCTCTAATTAATGAAAATACAAAAATAATTTGGGTAGAAACGCCAACCAACCCAATGATGAATATCATTGATATCGAAGCCATGGCTCATTTATCAAAATCATGTGGCGCAATGTTGTGTGTGGACAATACCTTTGCTACGCCCTTCTTGCAATCACCCTTAGATTTAGGCGCAGATATCGTGATGCACTCTGTAACAAAATATCTTGGTGGACATTCTGATGTTGTAATGGGTGCTTTGGTAACTAGCGACGATGCTATTGCCCAAGAAATGTATCGCATTCAAAATTCATCAGGGGCTGTTACCGCTCCGATGGATTCTTTCTTAGTATTAAGAGGCATCAAAACCCTGCACCTTCGTATGGAAAGACATTGTGAGAATGGTGAAAAAATCGCACATTTTCTATTGGCTCATCCTAAAGTTGATAAAGTATATTGGCCAGGTTTTCCATCACATCCCAATCACGATGTTGCGAAAAAACAAATGCGTGGTTTTGGTGGAATGATATCATTTACCCTGAAAGGGAATCATCTAGAAGATGCTTTGGCAATTGTGAAAAATATGCATTTGTTTGCTCTTGCTGAATCTTTGGGAGGTGTAGAATCCTTGGTTGGACATCCTGCCACTATGACACACGCCTCCATACCAAAAGAAGTTCGAGAGTTAAGTGGCGTAGTAGATTCTCTAATTCGCCTCAGTGTTGGAGTTGAAGATGTGGAGGATTTGATCGAAGATCTATCTCAAGCCCTAGCTTAAAGCGTTTCTAATAGTTTAAAGAATTGCTCTTTTTTCGCTGGAGACAAAGGAATTGCAGTTCCATCTTTTAAAATAACTGAGCCTCCCTGTTGCTTGTCATACCTGTCAATGAATTCAACATTTATGAGGTGTGATTGCTGAACTCTAAAAAATCCATAGCCATTCAGTAAGGTTTCAAAATCTTTAAGTGTTTTGGAAACTAAAATCTTTTTACCACTGGTTAAGAAGAAAAAGGTGTAGTTTTTATCAGATTCGCAACGGATAATTTCGCTTAAATCAACTACAAAAACGCTTTCTTGAGTTTTTAGAACCAATTTTCTGCGCTGATTGGGTTGCATGTTATTGGTCAACGCTTCAAATTGAGAATCCTCTCTGCTGAAATCAACTGTATCCATGGCCTTCATGACAGATTCGCGCAACTCATCTTCATCAATGGGTTTTAAGATGTAATCGAGCGCACTAAACTTAATTGCCTTTATTGCATATTCTTGATACGCTGTAATGAATATAACCTCAAAGTTTTTTTGTTGTATGCTATTCAATACATCAAAACCAGTCCCGTCCGGCATTTGAATATCTAAAAATAAAATATCGGGTTTGATTCGATTAATTGCCTCTATGCCAGTAGAAACATTTTCTCCCTCAGCAAAAACTTGCAGCGGAAAATTAAAAGAATCAATCATTTTTTTTACGAGATCCCTTGTTCTATTTTCATCATCAATTATTAGTACCTTTTTCATCTTGGATAAAATTATTTGTTTCGTAAATAATAGGCAAGTAAATTAAAATACTTGTCCCAGAGTTGTTTTCTTGATTTAAATCTTGAATCGTCAAGCTGCCTTTACTTTTATATTTTTTATTCAGTATTTGTATTCTTTCATTGGTGATATTCAAGGCCATACTATTGTGGGTCTTATTTTTCTTTTTCTTGCCAGCTTTCAATCGTCCAATGCCATTATCTGTGATTGAAATTTCAAGTAAATTGTTATTTTCTTTAAAGGAAATTGTAATTAATCCATTTTCTACGGTATGTAATTGCCCATGTTCTATTGCATTTTCAATAAAGGGTTGTGTTATCATTGGGGGAATCATTGCACGTTTAAAAAATAAATTCTCTTCAATATGGATGACAAAATTAAAGCGGTTTTCGAATCTTGATTTTTGAGTGGTCAGATATTTATTTAAAATTTCTTCTTCAATAGCAATTGGAATAAATTCTTTAGGTGAATTTTCTAAAATGAGACGCATTAAGCGCGAGAAATTGACTAAAAATTTCGATGCGCGCTCAGGTGTATTTTCATATATGTAACTCTGAATAACCGACATGGCATTAAAAATAAAATGAGGATTCATTTGTGATCTAAGAAGTGACTGCGACATTTCTGCAGCTTGTTGTTCTTGTAAAGCTCTGTTTTGACGCGTTCTAAAGATTACGATGAAAATTCCTAGCACGACAATGACAACAATAAAAATTATTCCAAACAATTGTCTGTCGCTCTGAAGTTGTAAAATCTTTTTTTCTTTAAGCTGTTTTTCTAAGGTTTCACTCTGAAGCTCAATGATCCGCTCGCGCTCTTCTCTACTACTTGTCATGGTCATTTGCTCAATCTTCCTGGCGTCATTTGAGGTTGTATTCAACTCTAAGAAATCAACGTATTTCTTCAGAAAATTATAAGCTTGCTCCTTCTTACCTTTTTTGCTATTCAATTTAGACAACCAATTATAGGTAATATAAATCTTATTTTGTTCTCTTTGTTCAATTCGATTTTCAATCGAATTATTAAAATAATATTCAGCTTGCTTTAAATCGGATTGGGTATAATACACGATTCCAATTTTTTCTTGGATAGAGGCTAACTTGTCTTTATTCCCCAATTTAGTGTAATTAAGCAATGCTGTATTATAACTTTTTAATGCATCGCTTGTATTGCCTGCTTTTGCATACGCACTGCCTAAATACTCTTCCCCTTGTCCAATCCAATCTATTTGTTTTAATTGTTTTAATTTTTTTATGCCATTATTTAACATGGTTACAGCATATTCTGGCTCGGATACATGAAGTGTTATTCCACCTTTAATGAGATCACATATGGCCATATTACGCTCATCCTTTATCCTTTCTGAAATGCGATATGATTTTAAAAGATAGGTGCTTGCTTCTTTGTAATTGGATACTTCTAATGAATATTCTGCAATGGCTCGATTGTAAATGGATTGAAAATAAGCATCATTAATTTTCTCGGCTATTTGTAGTGCTAATAATTCTTTACTCACAGCTAAATCTAAGGTATTGAAGTGCGCAAGCACAAGAGCCTCATTGTGAAATGAAATGGCGAGTGCAATTTTACTGTCAGTTCTTTTAGCATACTTTGAAGCAAGTTGACTGTAGTAAACAGATGAATCTTTGTTGTTTAAAGTCATAAACACAAAGGATCTATTCTGATATGCTTCTGCTACGCGTAAATTAATTCTTGATTTTTTAGCCCCAAGTACAGCGATTAGATTATGATTTAATGCGATTTTCGCTTCATTTTTATAAACAGAAAATTTGGTCAAACATTGTGCATATTGAAATTTCAAAACTGCTTGTTTGAATACTGGATTTTTTTTCTTCAAAAAAGAAATGGTATTGATAAAACTTGGGATATCTCCTTGTCTAATTTCAGCCTGACTCAATAATAATAAAATTATGTTTTGTTCTTCCCTAGAACAGGATTTTTGAAATTTTAAAAGTGGTTGAATTAAATCAAGTGCCTTGTTTGGATCGAGCGTGTTAGATTGACTGTATTGTTGAACAACTTTATTAATTTTTGGTCGGTATTTGGAAGCATATACCTGACCCCCTTGAAAGATTAAAAAATAATAAAATATAAAAAGAAGAAATTTGCTTGTTTTCATTGGTTTAAAAGTAATAATTATATTTCATCATAATTCAAGCGAAACTTTTTTTCCATTTCTATGGATATCTTTTGTGTTCGCTTGAATTAAATATCTTTGTACAATGATGGATGATATTATTTTAAATGCATTGAAGGAAGACATTGGCGCTGGAGATTATTCCACTTTGTCTTGTGTTCCTGAAACTGCCCAGGGAAGCGCAGAATTATTAGTAAAGGAAAATGGAATCTTAGCAGGTGTTGAAGTTGCAAAAAGAATTTTATTTCTTTTCGATGCTACCCTTCAAATGAAACAAGTTCTTGCAGATGGTGACGCTGTAAAAAAAGATGATATTGCCTTTTATGTTACGGGATCTTCTCGTAGTATTCTCACCGTTGAAAGAACTTTACTAAATGTGATGCAACGCATGTCGGGTATTGCAACCCAAACTTCTGAAATTGTACAAAGTGTAAGTGCATGCAACGTGAAGATTTTAGATACAAGAAAAACAACTCCTGGTTTTCGTTTATTTGAAAAAATGGCAGTTAAAATTGGGGGAGGAGAGAATCATCGATTTGGACTCTATGACATGATCATGCTCAAGGACAATCATATTGATTATGCTGGTGGAATTGAAGCAGCAATTCTTGCTACACATGAGTATTTAAAAATTAAGGACTTAAACTTGAAACTTGAAATAGAAGTTAGAAATAGAACTGAATTGGAGGAAGTTTTGCGTGTTGGGAAAGTTGATAGAATAATGTTGGATAACTTTTCTCCAAATCAATTAATTGAAGTATTACAAATAATTCCAAGTTCATTTGAAACGGAAGCCTCTGGTGGAATAACAAAGGAAAATGTTCTTGATTATGCTAAAACTGGGGTAAATTATATTTCGCTAGGAGCCCTTACGCATTCAGCTAAAAGTCTGGATTTAAGTTTGAAAGCAATCTTCTAATTTCTCCCTAAAATTTCAAGAGCTTTCATTTTATTAAATTGCTCTAGCTCCAGTAAAAAGTTTATATCGTCTTCGATTTTATTTCCTATTACAACGATATTGGCACCTGCTTGGTGAGCTTTATTAATTCCTTCAATACTGCGTATGCCTCCACCAATAATCACAGGCAACCCAAGGTCACTTACACTATTTATTATTTCAGCCGAAATGCAATTTTTTGCTCCACTTCCAGCATCTAAAAAGACTATTTTTTTTCCTTGAAATTTCCCTGCTAAAGCTGTTTTTCTGATAATATTGATTTGATCCACCGGAATTGGTGCAGTTTGTGTTACATATTCTACTGCGGAAGTTTTTCCGCCCTCAATGAGTAAATAGGCACATGGCAAGACTTCTATTTCCATCTCCATCAATTCGTCAACAGCCTGTATGTGATGCCCGATTAAAAAGTCCGGATTTCTTCCTGATAATAATGATAAGAACAAAATAGCATCTGCATCTTTGTGCAATTGATGCGCAGCACCAGGAAAAATAACAATTGGAATCTTACTGATGCTTTTTACAAGTGCAACGCATTGATTGAAGTCATGACGGGACACTGTGCTTCCACCGATAAAGATAAAGTCTGGAGCAGCACTATTGATTTTATTTATAAAGGCAATTAAAGGTTCTTTCTCTTTAAATTTGTCGGGGTCAATAAGTACCGCAATGCCCTTAGTTTGGTTTTTTATTAAGCTTAATACACTAGCTTTCATAAATGGATTTTGGGTTAAAACAAAGTATATTATTTTCAATTTTTTGTATTACCATATCGACTCCTTTCCAACTGTCTTTAGCCAAAAATCTGCACGTATAGGTATCCTTTTTCTTCCCTGTAATCTGTAAATCTTTTTTAAAGTCAATGCCTTTTCGGTCACAAAGTTTGAATAAGGATTCTTTAATGGTCCATATGATGGTGACTTCCTCTGGACCAACCTTTTCCCACATTGCCAATTCTTCTTCTCTTGCAAATCGGGAAGCTAATTTAAGGGTCTTACTTTTAATTTCTTCAATATCGCACGCAATTGCGTGCTCGGCTTGTGCAAGAACTCCAAAGTATTTATTGTGACTGATAGAAATTTTAAGCTCACTTTCTTTCAAAAATGGCGCTCCAAAATCAGTATATTCAATCGCTTGACCTTTGCAACTTTTATTTCTTAAGGATCTTATGGTATAAAATTCTGATTTTCTCTTTATAGAGTTGAAAGAGTTTATAGCGTCTATCTCATTTTCTAATAAGACCACACCCTTAAATTCATTTTCATCCGTTAATAAGGAGTAATGAAGTATTGCATCTCCTTTTTTAATCTTGATTATTTTTTTATCCTTTAAAGGCATTTTAATTCTATTTGTATTATGAATTGCAAAGTTGACAATTATTTTTGATTAATAATTTTTTAACATTGTTTGTGAACAACATGTTTTTTTCTATATTTACAAGCTAGATTCAGATAGAATTACATTAAACTTATACGTATAATTATGTTAGGTAAATTAAAATTATTATTGCTAAGTGTTTTGTTAACAAGTTCTTATGCTTACTCACAATCTGGTTTAGGGATTGTAAAAGGTACTGTTAAGGACGAATTAACCGGTGAAGCACTACCGATTAGTAAGGTCATGTTGATGCAAAATGGTACCATTAAAGCTGCAGCGGCTACCAATTTTGAAGGTAAATTTCAAATTAATGGAGTTTTACCGGGAACTTACTCCGTAGCGTTTACAAATCCTGATGGTTATCAGCGAGGTGAAATAACAGGCGTAGCGGTTTCACCAGATAGAATCACCTTCCTTGACAATCTTGTTTTGGCTAAGCCAAAAGATGATAAGTTAATCGACCAAGTAAATATTGTTGCGTATCGCGTACCACTTATTGATAAAAATGGTGGTGCTTCTGGGGCAACGATAACGCGTGAGGATATCGCAAGATTGCCTGTTAGATCTGCAGCTGGTGTTGCTCAAACCGTTGGTGGTGTTAATACCAATGAGGGTTCAGGTGATATTTCTGTAAGAGGTTCAAGATCTGATGGAACTTATTTTTATATTGATGGAATTAAAGTTCGTGGTTCTGCTAATTTACCTAAGTCTGCTTTGGAAGAAGTATCCGTTATTACTGGTGGTGTTCCTGCCAATTATGGTGATGTTACCGGTGGTATTATCTCCGTTACAACGCGTGGTCCATCTGCTGTTTATTTCGGAAGTTTTGAAGCTGTTAGCTCTGGTATTTATATCAAAGGAGCTGATGTTGATGGTTATGATGCAAAAGTATTTGGTTTAGATAAATTTGGGTATAACCTTGCTGAAGGGATGCTTTCTGGTCCAATTTGGATGCAAAAAGATTCTACTGGAAAGAAAACTAAGCCAAGATTAGGATTCCTAATCTCTGCTAATATTACGGATCAAATGGACAGTAGACCACTTGCTGATGGTAGTTATAGAATTAAGAAAAGTGTAAGAGATTCATTAATTGCCGACCCATTAAGACCAACTTCTACTGGATTGGGAACTTTCCACAATGCTTTGTTCTTGCGTCAAAACGATTTTGAAAAAACAGCATGGAGAATGAACGCTAGAAACACTAACTTCTCTGCCTCAGGAAAGATTGATGTGAATACTGGTCCCTCCGTGAATCTTCAATTTGGTGGGTCTTTAAATTATAGTAATGGAAGTAATTACTCGCGGACAGGTTCTTTATTGAATTTTCAAAATTTTGGAGTTTCAAAAAGTTTAGATTATCGTGTTTATGGTAAAATAAGTCAGCGTTTTAATAATGAAAGAGAGGGAAGTAGTTCCAAAATTAAATCTGCGATGTATAATATCATGGTGGACTACTCTAAGTCAAAAAATGATTCTTATGATCCAAAACATCAATATCAAATGTTTAATTATGGTCATGTAGGTAAGTTCGTAACAAGACGCGGACCATCTTATGAGTTCAATCCAATCACTCAAACGTATGTTCATAATGGTTTTAAAGATTATGAAGTTTCCTTTTCTCCCTCTGAAACTAATGCAACACTTGCTGCAATTACGACAGAGTATTATAATATTTATGAGGGTTCACCTCTTGGACATTATGAGAATTTATTCCAACTTCAAAATGGTAATGCATTAAGAAATGGTGATTCACCTCAAAGTGTATATGGTATTTGGAGCAATATTGGAACACCTTATAATTATTTCGGTAAAACTGAAAACGATCAATTCCGTGTTACAGGTTCTGGTTCTGTTAATATTGGAGATCATAATATTTCTCTTGGCTTTGAATACGAGCAACGCGTTGATAGAGGGTGGACCTCAGGAACATCAACAAGTGGCGGCACTAATGGACCGATCGGTATTTGGTCTATTGCGCGACAATTAGCCAATTTCCACAT
>Ga0315908_10002456_pt1 | contig 13555 bp, 12 predicted proteins | sample LakEriMetagenome_12_FD_203520 | JGI IMG/M metagenome (GOLD analysis project Ga0315908, IMG submission 203520) | Freshwater fungal communities from buoy surface, Lake Erie, Ohio, United States - Buoy 4 MA124 | ecosystem: Environmental > Aquatic > Freshwater > Lake > Lake biofilm | place: USA...
AGGCAGACTGGTGCAGCTGCCAACGCTGACGAGCGGCTCTCTGCCCTGCTGCTCTGGTGTGCAGGCATCACGTATGACGATGCCAAGCGCGCCTGGCGCGCCCGCGTTGCCGGCTTGACGCACGAGCGCCACTTTCTGGGCAGGTGGGCAGCACCTGCGCGCCCTTCCCCGCCTTGTGCGCAAGCGCATGCAGCTGCCGCTTGCGGCATGCAGCCGTTTCTTGCTCGCCAGCCCTGCACCAGCGCCCGACCAGGGGCCCTCACCCGCCCGCAGGTTCCGCGACCGGCAGACCGCCATCCGCGTGCACGACCGCGCCAGCTGGCTGCTGCGCGGAGACTCAGCCAAGACCAAGTGCGCTGCCAGATGAAGCGACGCACTGGCTGTCTGATGCATGCGGAGTGCCTGCACCACCCTGTGCCGTGCCCGGCAGCTGCTGCCTGGCACGGCCCTTGCCACCGTGCTGCGCACGGCATCCCCCCTCACCTGGCCACCACATTGGCTGCCCGCGTGGCTGCAGCATGCCGCTGTACGTGGCTGCCGAGGACTCCAAGTGCCCCATCAAGGCTGAGGCGCTGCAGCGCGTCATGCAGGACAAGCAGGCAGCAGATGAACGCCAGCAACGCCAAGGCAAGCTGGCTGCGGGGGTGCATGCGTCTGGCGGGCGCTGCACTGGCTGTTGTCATGTGTGCCGGGTGCAACTCTACTCAACTGTGCTCAACTGTGCTCGTCAACCCACGCTCAGTCATTGTGGGGCCAACTGACGCTCGCATGCATCTCACAATCTGGCAGCTACACCACACTGCCACTCAAACGCTTGGTTGCTCCCGCTGTTTGCCGCTGCAGGCGCTGCGTTCAAGCCTCGCCCGCAGGCTGCCAGCCCCCGCGTCTGCGGCAACACAGAAGGGCCAGGCGGCCTTGCGGGGCTGAGGGACATGGCTGCTGCATCAGCAGCAGTGGTGGCATCAGCAGCTGCAGCAGCCCGCGCCAACTCTGCGGCTGCCAGTGCCGCTGCCACCTGCAGCGTGATCAGCCGGTTGACGACCGACTCATCACCCGTGAGCCCTGGACCCGGCCTGCGGCCCCAGCAGGAGTGTTCACCCCAGGTGCGATCCACAGGCCGCTGCCAGCTGGCACGCACACACACCTGATGCAGCACATGCAGACGGCAGGGTCAGCCTCCCTGCTGCGCCTGATGCTGCATGGCACCCTGCTGCGCTGTCGTTCCTGCGGTGCCTGATCATGCCGTGGCAAACTGCTCTGCAGGCCGCCATCACCGCTGGTGCCAGCACGGCAGTCATGCAGCACAGCTTCCTGCTCAGCAGCAGCGGGGGTGTCAGCGCCGGCATGCTCCTGCAGCCGCAGGGTTCGGCGGTCATGCCAACCGTCACCGCTGGCTACAGCTGCGAGGGCGTCTTGGAGGCGCTGAGCGCAGACGTGGCGCGGATGCAGCAGTCCCAGTGCCGCCAGCCTGCTGCCCACTCCATGCCGCCGCACATGCAGCCGCAGGCCGCCACCGGCGCGGGGCAGTCGCCGGCGCAACACTCACCGGCTTCTCACACACTGCGTGAGGTCCACTGCCCTCAGCAGCAGGCGCTGCTGCTGCGGCCCCGGCAGGAGGGCCTCTCCAAGGTGGTGGTGGTGCTGGTCAAAGACATGCTGTCAGGGCAGGAGGACTGCCACAGCTATGCAGTGCCGGACAGCGTCCCGCACCTGCTGCAGGGCTTGCTGCGCCCCTACAGCGGGCCTGCACAGGGCGCTGCCGAGCAGCAGCACCAGCAGCAGGTGCAGCTGCAGCACCAGCAGCAGGTGCAGCTGCAGCACCAGCAGCAGCTGCAGCCTGCTGTTGTGGCAGCAGGCAGCGCAATGAGCCCGGCAGCGGCAGCCAGCCGTCAGCTGCCAGCTGGTGCCGCCCAGCCCTTGAGCGCTGGCAGGCCTGTGCCGCCAGTGCTTGACTGGCAGGGCCTGCTGGACGGCACTGCAGCCACTGGCAACGCCGCTACCGGCGCACGCCTGCTGCCCCAGCCGTGCCAGCCCCAGCAGGGATCTGCAGCAGCTGCAGCCGCTCCGGCCGGCGCACTGACGTGGGCCCAGCCGCTGGCGCCGGATGCCCACGCGTCCCAGGGAAGCGCCATCCCGCCAGCGGCTGCTGGCATGCCCGTGGCTGCCGTCTCCAGCATGCCCATGGCTGCTGCTGGCTCCATGCCAGTGGGGGTTCTGCCGCACGTGTTTGACGATCTGAGCTTCCTCAACGACGACAGCGCAGACGCCTCCACTGCTGACGCGGCCGCCCTGCCAGGGCAGGCTGCCCAGCATGCGGAGGCGCTGCCGCCGGACCTGAGCCACCTGTGCAACATGCAGCCCCAAGGCATTGCCCAGGCGGCGCATGCCGGATTTTGTGAATGGTGACCACCACCTGGCTCTGCAGCAGCTGGTGTGCACCTGGTGTGGGCGCTTGCATGGTCAACGCTAGCAGTGCCTGGGGCCACTGCACTGCCTGAGGGGGCGTGCCGCTTGAGCCCCTACTCCCCGCTCCCCGCTTTTCGTTGCCCCTCCGCCATCTTTGTTGTCATCATTGTGATTAGACGCCCGTGTTCAAGCATGCACACATGGCGGGGCCGGCGGTATGCGGCCTCATTGAGGGCAAGTACATTAGGCTGTGATAGGCCAGGGGGTGCTGGGTCATCATGCATGTGTGGCGTCGCATCGCAATGGCATCGCAATCACATCACAGCACATCACATGTCGCACCGCAGTGCTGCCCCTGTCGCATCGTGTGCAGCCCTGCCGCATGCATGCATGCATCAGTCTCTCAGTGTCTGGCGGTGAGACATGCGCCAGCAGCAGGTTGTCCCTTACTTGGGCAAGCTGCTGCCGTGCCGGAAGGCTGCAGTGGGATCAGCGCCTGAACCTGGGAGCTGCCAGCATTGTTGCACTGCCATCACAATGGCAAGGGGGCACCCATCCATGCTGGATGGATTTTGCAACAGATGTCACGACAATCACATGCGTGCACAACAGCAGTTGCTCAGCCAGGCTTGAGCTTGAGGGGACCTTGTTCACCCCTCCCCCTGTCGCTGGCTACAGGGCCAGGCGATCAGCAGCACCACCCGCCTCCACATTGCTCGCTTTCGATATTTTTCCTTCGTATCTGTCACCCTGGCCGATATTCGCCATGGGTATGCACCAGGTGGCAGCTGCCCCATCCCAACGCGATGCATTAACCTGCCACAGGCAGGGGGAACGGCTGTAGATAGATGAGTTGTGTTTCCCCTGCAGCCGCATGCAGCTGTGTGCACGCGGCGCTCGTGGCGTCGCCTGCCCCCCGCCCCCCCCTGCAGCTCTGGCTTGACAGCCTGCTGCTGCGTCAGTATATGCCATCTCCCTCACTCAGTGCTTTGTGTTGGTGTACTAAACGACGCAATTCGTCTGTTGATTTGTGTGTGCGTGAGGGGTCAGGTTTGTAGTTGGTACTGTGCCAGCAGTTGGCAGCAGGTTGGGGGACTAGTCACCCGACCACATGCTTGGATCAGCAACCGATGTGCAATATGAGCTGGCCGCCAGTACAGGTTGTTGTGATCATGCTTGTAACATCCCTCGTCGCCTTACAGCATTGACTGATTCACCCAGCCGGGGTCTCTGCAGTGCTCATGCAGCAGCGCAGGGCCGCCCTGGGGAGGTGGGGTGGTGGGGGTGGGGGTGGTGCAGCCTCAGCAGCCGTAGCCAAACACCTGCACGCAACGCAGCGGGCAGCGGCGTGAGGGTGCAGGACGCACAGCCTGGCCAGCCCCTGGTCCAAGTGGGATTTGCATGCCACAGGCCATGCCCTCATCGCGGGGGCCCGCTCTTGCCCCCCACCCCCAACCAAATCTCACCCCCCCCCCTCATCCCCCCTCCCCTCCACCCCTCATCCCCCCACCTCCACCCCACCCCCTCTCACCTGGCGGATGCGCGTCAGCACCTGGCCCTGCCAGCCGCGCTCCACGGTGGCCATGACATCCTCATTGGCAAAGCGGTCCACCTCGGGGATGCCCGACTGGCGCAGGGCCAGCTGCGTGGTGCCAGGCGCCTCCTCGGTGAAGCTGAGCTCCACCTGCAGGTGGCAGGCGGCCAGGGGTGGGGGTGGGGGGGGGGAGTGGGGGGGGGGGGCGAGACGAGCCTGCAGCAAGCAGGCGGCCAGGGTGGGGGGAAGGGTGGCGTGCGGAGAGGAGGCGGGAGGCTGCAGCAGCTTGCGCAGCGCCTCACCTTGCTGTAGCAGCCCTCCTCCCAGTTGCTGAACCGCCAGCGCATGGTCAGCTGGTGGGGCGGCTGCAGGTCCACAAACTCACCCTGCAGCGGGCAGGCCGGCATGCACTTCTGCGCGCCTTGCTAGGTGGTGCAGGGGTGAGGCACATGACCCCTGAACTGGGCTCAGGCATTTCTGGCAAGCAGCCGGCCAGGCCCCACAGCAGGGCAGCTGGGGCAGGGGGCGGGTGCAGCAGCGCCAGCGGAGACGCACTCACCTGCACGCCCCCACCAAACCAGGTGAACTGCCCGCCAGGAGCAGCGCTGACGGTGGCGGCGCTCTGCGTCCAGGCCCGCAGCTTCCCCTCGGTGGTGAAGCACTCGTACAGGTCAGCAGGGCGGCAGTAGTACTGCTCCGTGAAGGAGCAGCTGCCGGTGTGGGCGCTGGTGCTGGCGGCCGGTGCGGCGGGTGGGACGCGCTTCTGTGCCGGCGGTGCCGCGGCCGCCACCGCAGCAGCGGGCGGCGCTGCGCCGTTGGTTGTGGGGGCGCCCGGGGCGCTGCCGCCCCCCGCTGTGCCTTGCATGGGGCCGCCGGCGGCCAGCTCGTCCAGGAAGGTGCGGATGGCGGCGTGGATGGCCTGCAAACGAGGAGGATGCGCGGGTGTGGGTGCGCCAGGCGTGCCTCTGCCGGCCCTGCCGTGTGTGGACAGGCAGCGGGCGCGCTGCACCTCCCACCCCCACCCCCTGAAAAACAGGCCGGCCCAGGGAGCGGACAGCAGGCAAAGCTGCGGGGCGTGCGCAAGGCTGCTGCCACTGGACGAGCTGCCGCCAGCGCCACCCGCTGCTGTCCCCAGCCAGTGCAGGTGCGTGCGCCTGCGCGTGCGCGTGCGCGTGAGCGTGCGCGTGCGCGTGCGCCTGCGCCTGCACCTGCCCTCACCTGCTTGCCCTGCCCCAGGATGGCGCGCTTCACCTCCCCGGCCTCCCGGGTGTCGGCGTCCATGATGACCTGCAGCTCAGGGTCCTGCGGCAGGGCCCCAGGGCCAGCACGCACCCCTCAGCATCCGAGTGGACGCCCGACATGGGGGCGTGCAGGTGATCTGCCAGGCCACGGCGTCGCCTGCGGGGGCCGCCCCAGCAGGAGCTGGCCCGGCCAGGTTGGCCCGGCCAAGCAGGCGCACGGCCGGCAGCAGCTGCCCAGCCGGCTGCCAGCTCAAGCGGGTGACAAGTGGCGGCGTCCAACTCCAGCTGCAATCTCGTCCCGGTGCGTCGGTTCAGGTCAGCTGCCCGCCGGGCGCCCCCCATCCCACCTCGTCGTGGTTCTCCTCGGCCAGGTAGGGGATGCGGATGACGCCCGACACGCTGCCGCCGCCCGCCCGCGCCTCAAAGGCGGCCTTGATGTCCAGCTCGTAGCTGGCCACCAGCTTGGCCTTCCTGTGGGGGCGGGGGGTGGGGCCGCGGGAGGGGGGAGGGGGGGTGTAGGGGGTGCAGGCTGGCAGGGGGCTAGGCTTGGCTCGCCGCCACCACCGCCGCCGCTGCTTGCCTGCCACAGCTGCCAGCAGTGCACGGCGCGCTCAGGCCGACGCACCGCACCTGACATTCAGCACACAGTCGCCCTCCACGCTTTTCAGCTGGGTGGTGACGCCGTCGCCCAGCGGCAGCTGCTGGAACAGCTCCCCCAGGCGCTGCTTGGCCCAGGGCAGGCAGTCCTTCTCCTGCCACTGCAACGGCACAGGGAAGGGGGGGCACAAAGCACCATGGCGGGTGGCGGCGTTGAGTTGAGCTGGCGAGAGTGGGTGGGAGGCGGCACGCCTGGGCCGATGCAGGGCGATCGATTTGCATGGAAGACAAGAAGGTTCTTCGCACGCACATGCCATCCGTTGACGTTGGTTCCGTCCGCCCGCTCGCTCACAATCCAGCGGGCATCTCCCTCCCCCAACTTTGCCATCGTGTCTGGGCAGCCGCAGTGGGTTCTGGCGCAGACAGCGATCTGATTGTCCGGGAGCAGGCTCCAAACGCTCAGACAACACGGCGCGCGCGACGACTACCGCGCCACCCACAACCCTGACAACACTGCGCGCCAAACATGCGGGACCCGCCCCGCAGCTGCCGGCCCAGCTGCCGGCCTCGAGCGGGCGCTCGTCCCCTTCCTTCGCCTTCAGACAGCCTTTTGCGCAACCTTCTGCTGCTGCTGGACCCGTCAAACGCGGTAGTCACCGGCTACTTCCGGCAGATCGGCGTATCTTCCGCCACTGGGCTGGCCCGGCGGTCGGAACAACAATGCCAGCACAGTCGGGCGTCCCCGCGGTGCAACAGGGCGTGCCAGCGAGGACGGCAGACGGCTCCTGCATCGTGTATCAGCCAGGTGCCCAATACCTTTCCTTGCTCCCGGGGCGCTGTGCACGCAGCCGAGCGGTGCAAATACGGGGTGGCTGCTGGACTGCTGTCTGCCGGCGCTGGCATCAGCACCTGCTGCCATGCAGGCTGCATCTGCCGACTTTGTCGATCGCTGGCCCCCACCCCCCCCCCCCACGCCGACTCCGGCTCCGGCTGCTCCCTGGCGCAGTCTTCTCGGACAAGTTCACATTCGACAACGCCGAGGACTTCCTCATCATACGGCAGCACAACTCCCGGGTGTGGAAGGTCAACCGCATCAGCACCAATGAGGTGCTGATCACCATCGACGCCGACAAGTCGCCCGGCTCCGAGGTGCACATTGGCACCGCCGACGGCCGGCCGCTGGCCGTCCTGCGCAAAGCGCCGCTGGCCATCTCCTGGAACATCAGCCTGATGGACGTCAGGGGCAAGCCCCACGACCTGGCCCAGGCCAAGGGCAGGTGGGTGAGGGGGTGCGGCACACGGTCCCCCACACGCCACGCCGTGCACAGCGCGTGCCGGCGCGCCTCCCAGCCGCACCCGGGACCCTGCTTGCACCCAGCAGCTCCGCCTCCAGCTGGTCGCGGGGCTTCAAAGCACGCCCGGTCCCATCCCTGCTGCAGGATGATGGAGGAGGGGCTGGGCGTGCGGCTCACTGGGGAGAGCAGCAGCCGCTTCCACGTCGGCACCAACGACCACAGCATGAAAACGTGAGCGCGCAGCGCCAGCCCGGGCCGCCGGCACACGCACCCAGCGCGCTGCACGACACCAAAGCCAAGCGTCAGCATGCGATGGTACCGTGTGGTGGATGCAAAGTGCAGCGAGCTGCATGTACCAGGCGTCCGCCGCGGCGGGGCGGGCAGGCCCACCACACCGGCCTATGTGCGCTGGTGCTCTGGGCGGGTGCCCCGCACGCCCGGGCCTCACTGGCACCCCCCGCCGCCTGCAGGTTCGCCATCTACCGCACGCCGCCGCCCGCGGAGGCCACGCCCCTGAAACTGCCGCCTGGCGTGCGCCAGGCCTCCAGCGCGATTGCCTCCACGGGCAGCGCAGCGGCCGGCGTGCTGCGCGGCGTGCCCGTGGTGGGCGGCATCGGCAACTTCCTGAAGCGCACCAGCGTGGACAGCAGCAGCGGCAGCAAGCCGGCAGCAGGTGGCGGTGACGTGGGCAACAGCAGCATGAACAGCAGGTCCACGGCAGGCGAGGCCGCCCAGGGCTCGGGGGACAGCATTATCAGCACCAGCAGCGGCGGCAGCATCGTGCGGCTGAGCAACCTGCCGCGCGTGCCCAAGCTGGCGTCCGTGCTGACGTCAGCGTACGGCTGCTCCTTCATCAGGGATGGCGAGAACATCGACAAGGAGATGCAGGTGCGCTGCTGAAGCCCAGGCCCGGAGGGGGGGTGGGCGGGCAGTGGCGGCACCTGCCTCGGTCGGGCTGCCGCCTGACAATCTTTGCCCCAGACCTGGCGTGCAGCACAGCTGGCTGAGGCTCAGGGCACGGCCCGCAGTACCCCACGCCGTAATGTGTCACCCTGTGCGCGCACATGCGCAAACATCCCTCCAGACACAGCCCCTGGCCCCTGCGCCGGGGGCCACCCACCCCGGGCAGGCACTCACCACGCCTGGCGTGCTGCTGCTGCCGCCTGCAGATGCGGAACCACATCGTAGCCGTGCTGCGCGTGCTGCCGGGCATGGACGTGGTGCTGGCCCTGTGCCTGGCCACCATCTATGACATGGTGGCTCGGGAGAAGCGCCCGCCGCCCTCACACCACGAGGGGTGAGCTGCTCACTCAGGCTGGTCCCACACATGCATGCATGCATGCATGCAGCCGTCCTGGCGCCGCCTCAGCACTGGCAGCCAGGCGCCTCCGCCACCCCAGACTGCGGGCTGCAGATTGCGACTGTCGGCTGCAGGTTGCAGGTAGCAGCAGGAGTTGGTGCCAGCGGCTATCAGACCGGGCAGTCCTCTCACGCAGCCGGGGTTGACTGCGTGGCCGCGCCCTCCCCGCTGCTGCAGGAACTGGTACCAGCAGCTGTCGGAGTGGCAGACCTCCTACAAGGCATGCCTGCTGCAGAAGCAGTCCATAGAGATGCAGGCCCACTACGAGCACTTCTACGGCAACGCCGGCAGCGACACCCACCACCACCAGCAGCGCGACCAGGCGGCGCAGCTGCCGGCGCACGACGAGGCGGAGGGCGAGGCGGAGGAGGGGGCGCCGCCCGCCAAGCCGCGCAGCAGCAAGAAGCCGCCGCCGGTGCGGCGCGCGCGCAGCGTGGAGGACTTCAGCAAGCTGAAGAAGCAGTTCAGCACGATCGTGGAGGTGGATGAGCTGTTTGATGCGGCCATCCTGGCGGCGGGCGCATCATGAGAACGCACCTGGCGGTCGGCGTCCGTGCGGGGGCCTGGCGGGCGATGCATGGAGCTGCGGCCCCTGCTTGACGCAACACATGTTAGGGCTGGGCAAGATGCGGGGTGAATCCCGTGGCTGCCGGCTCTTCCCCTGGGTGCATGTGCATGTGCTTCATAAGTGTGTGTTTTGCATCAGCATGCGCGGTTCAGGCCAGCGCCAACGCAATGGGTTGGTGTGCTGGGCGAACTGCTGCGCAGCACTGGCCGCCAACGAACGACGACAGCATGCCTCCAGCAGCGAGTGGCGCGGAGCAGAATGCTGCACATTGCGCTTGACAGGCAGCGTGTCTAAGCTTGCTGCAGGTCATGTGCACCCATTGCACAGCGGGCTGGTGCACGGCTGGCCCCAGCTGGCGGCCGCTTCCTGTTCTGGGCAACAATAGAGAGCGCCTGCAGCTCCAGCGTGGTGAACAAAGATGATGATACTTCAGCGTGGTTACAAGCACCCATGTAAACTCCCAAACCTCTCTCTTGCTGGACGCTCGCCCTCAACAGCTGACAGCGCCCAGGTCCCACGGCCACGGTCGGCTGCACTGCCCGTCAGCTCAAATTGCTCTCACTCTCCTCTCACGACGACGTGCTTCAAAACCCTCATGCGGCTGTTGGTGGGCCCGCCACCGTGCTCCGCCGCCCGCCTGCCTGCTCAGAAGAAAGGCTTGCCCTGCACGCCCTCCAGCACCAGCAGGCCTGCAGCGCCAGGCCACGGTGTCAGCCCGCTGATCAGCCAGCCAGCTGCCAAGCGGCAGTCGACCCCTGGGGCGCGCGACTGAAGCACGCCCATGTGCGCTGCACCCAGGTGCAGCTGAAGCTGCTCCCTGCAGGATGCCAGAGGCCTGCTGCAGCTGGTCGCATGCAGCCTCCCATGCGGGCAGCAGCGTCCGCGGCAGGTGCACCCCCCCCACCTGCAATGCCCAGCATGGCCAGGCGGCCGGTCCACATCTCCACGCTCTGGTCGAACAGCACCAGGCCCTGGCTGATGCCCTCGCCCTTCAGGTTGTCGCTGGTGGCGGCCGCGTGCAGCGCCTGCGGGCGAGGGACCGGGCGGCCGTGGGTGACGCTGAGCGCAGCGCGCAACCTGCCTGCGCGTCCCAGGCGCAGCCTGCCGCACACCAGCCCGGGGGGGGTGGCTGGCTGGTCCGGGACCCCAGCGCCCGCGCCGCGCCCACCTCCAGGGAGTTGCCGGACACCAGCTTGGGGAACACGCTGGCCAGGGTCAGGGTGATGACCAGCAGGCCCCAGCCAACGATGTCGTCGCCCAGCTGCTCCGCTGCCGTCGCCTGGCTGGACAGCTCGGCCGAGGCAATGCCCACAAAGCCCAGCATGGCCGCGCGGCCGTTCAGGCGCTGCAGCCAGGGCACACGATGGGAGGTGGATGCATGGTGTGAACAGGTGAGCCGGGCATCGCGTGGCCGCACAACCCGCTGCAGCTGGGCCGGCCAGGGGGCACTGCTGGCCGGTGGTCCGCCGGCAGCCAAGCCCAGCCACGGATTGCGCCCCATGCGGCCACATGCGCGCGAGGCGGGGCGCCCAGCTGCACGGCCCCTCCGGACGCCAATACGGGGCCCGGCCAGCGTGGACATGCGCCACGCCTGCCAATGAGCGCTGCCATCGCATTCCCCGGCCACGGCGCGGGAAGTTACCCCTGCGTGCACCCCCCGCCTCACCTCTGCCAGCGGGCCGCTGAAGGAGAAGATGTCACGGACGGTCTCATTGTCCACCGGCCATTCCAGCACGGGCGGGGGCTGCACGGCTGCGGCGGGCGCTGCCGGGGCCTCCGTGGTCTCCGCGGCACGCACCACCAGGGCTCGCCGAGCGCCCCTGCTGGCTGTGAGGCGCTGGCTGGGGGTCTGCAGCCTGCTGGAGAGCGCCATGGCGAGGAGGTTCACGACGTGTGGATCTGAGGGGACGGGGCGGGCGGGATGCAAAGCCACGCAGGAATAGTGTGGGGCGGGCAGCGTCACACGGGATTCGTGTCGCCGGCGAGGGCAGCTGGCGGCAGCTGGACCGCCGGAAGATTGAAGCGGGTTGTGGCCGCACGCCTGCCCGATCACAGCTTTTGAAGGGGGCCTCCAATTAAAGGCGCACACTCGCAGGAACATGTCCGACACACGCGAGTCGCGGTCTGCCCTGCTGGAGGAAGAGGACTACGAGCCTACCGCCGGTCAAAGCACCTATGTGCTGTGCAGTCACATCGCTCAGGTGGGGGGCTGCCGGCGGGGGCGAGGGGGCGAGCCCTCCTCGGCGAACGCAGAGCTGCGCCATCGCAGCCCTGGGCGGACATCCCGCAGTCATCCCTGCAGCCGCGGGGGCGGCAGTGCAGTGCGCCACACTCCAGCCATGGTGGTGCCCCTGGCCTGCCCTGCCAGCGCAGAAGGGCTACCAGGCAGGCAGCGTCATTGGCAGCGGCGTGGGCGTGGCGGCTGCGGTCCGGGCCGCTGTGCTGGGCCGCCCGCTGACGCCGGCAACGGTGCTCAACCCAGCAGCTTACGGCGCCGCCGCAGGCCTGGTGGCCATCAGTGAGTGCCGCTCAGGGCCGTGTTGTGGTGTGAGGGCGGGATGGACATCTCTGGCCGCCTGCTGTGCAGCCTGCGTGGATATGGGCCGTGCGTGCTTCCCCCAGGGGGACCGCCTCCCGTGCCCGCCTCCCGCCCCCCACGCACCCCCACCGCACCCTGGGTGGCAGGCCTGCTGGGCGGCCTGCGCGTGTCGCAGCTGGACACGGACGGCATCACCGACCGCGCCTACCGCCTGCACTTCAACCAGGGCCAGAACCGGGTGGACCTGTTTGCCCAGATCGGCAGCGTGCTGGGCCTGGCAGCGGCGGCGGCCCTGACCGGCCTCCGGGGCCCGGCCATCACCTGCCTGGGAGGTGCGGCCGCCTGGGGGCGCTGCGGCAGCCGCTGGGCCGGGCGTGCAGCCTGATTGCAACCGTGTGTACATCATACGGGCTGTGCACCAGGCACGCACAGCTGAAATGCACGCCTGCCCCGGCTGGCCGGCCGCAGGTGCCGCTGCAGGCGCCACCCTGGGCGTGCTGGCCCACGTGGCCACCATGGCCAAGGAGGACAAGGCTGGGCCCAACAGGATGCTGCACGAGGCCACCACCGCCTGATGGGCGAGGCCAGCAGGGGCCTGACCACCTGAGGCCGACCGCGGCTGATGGGATGGGTTGCGGCGGGCGAGGCAGGCGGGGCAGGCGGTCTCAGCCACGCGCATGCACCGCCTGGTGACGGGCCGCACTGGCGGCACGGCTGTCTGTGGGCGGGAGCGTCGAGGACGCCGCCTGCTCAAGCGTTGCCAGCATCCAGCACTGTCGAGTTTTGTAGTTGGGCGCATGTGCGAGGCCGGCTCCACGGCTGCCCGCCCAGCAGCCGTGGAGCAGGTTGCGCACAAGCGACGCAAATTGCAAGTTGCATGCTGGAGGGAAGGGGTTGCAAGCCATGTTCATACGCAGCACGCCGAGTCGGCACATGTACAGTGCATTACATGTGGGCGGTCCTCGAGATCTGCTCCATCCCAATCTCAACCTGCTCCACTCTCCATGCAAACCCGCGGTGTGCATGCCCCACCCCCCTCCTACTCTGTGACGACTGCACCCTCTCTGTAATAACATCCAAACCCATGCTGCCGGCTGCTGGCAGAGCATGTCCGTGCTGCGCTCTACCTGGTGCTGGGCACCCTGCGCCCTTGCAGCCAGCCTGATGACCGGCGGCTGCGCTCCGCGCTCACCCGGCCGGCCCGCCCTCGGGCGGTGGTGCTGCGGCCCCTCCGCCCCCCGGGCTGCCCTGGCGCTGTCAGCGGCGCGAGGGCATGGGCCCGCCGGATGCGGTGGCGCTGGGAGCACTCAGGCCCGAGGGACCGGGGCCTGCAGGGGTGAATTGGCAGGGGGGGACTCCATGAGTTGCCAGCAGGCGAGGGCCGGGCGCTGCATCGGCGCGTACAGCAAGCTGCTGCCAGCGGCCAGCAGGGGAGGGCTGGCTGGTGCGGCAGTGTACGCTGCGCGCACCTGTAGGCGCAGAGGGGGCGGTGCCATCTGCCGAGGGGGCGGGCGCGTTGGCTGCGCGCGCCGACTCCACCTCGTTGCCGACCTCTTTCTGCCCGCCGCCACACACGGAGCCTGCACAGCAGCGCGTTTGAGCGGGTGCAAGATGAGCGGGCATGCAAGCAGGCAGGTGGACATGGCACGCAGGCTGCCAGAGGGCGGCACCAATCGCACCCCCCTGCGTTCCCAAAGCCCCCCCTTCAGCCCCCTGCGTACTCGTCCCCACCACGCCGCACCCGACTGGCTGTTGCTGGCCGTGGGCTGCGCCGCCTGGCTGGAGGGCTGGAAAGATGCCTCACGCCGGTGGCTGCCGTCCTGCTGGGGCGGCTGCTGCTGCGGGGGGTCGCTGACCTGCAACAACACACAGGCAGCCCGCCAGCAGGACCGCTGTGAGACACAGCATGGTGGTGCTGAGCTGGCACCCCGCGATCCGTGGGCAAATGGTGTGAGGGACAGAGCCGGGTGGGGGCAGCAGCACGCAGGCGGCGCAGCTGCTGTGCATGTGCCGCC
>Ga0315908_10002458_pt1 | contig 13550 bp, 8 predicted proteins | sample LakEriMetagenome_12_FD_203520 | JGI IMG/M metagenome (GOLD analysis project Ga0315908, IMG submission 203520) | Freshwater fungal communities from buoy surface, Lake Erie, Ohio, United States - Buoy 4 MA124 | ecosystem: Environmental > Aquatic > Freshwater > Lake > Lake biofilm | place: USA...
TTATTATTATTACTAATTTTCATTTTAATCTTCTAATTCATTTTCTTTATATTCAATTTATTATATTTTAAATAAAGTAAAAGCTATACACAACGTTGAAAAAAAAGAAGAAAGATCAAATGTTTCTATACAAAAAGCTTAAAATTAACATATAAAATCATTATCTTTAAGTTTTTCAGTATTAAAAATTAGTAAATGAGAAATAGAAAACATCAAATCTGAAAATGAAAGATTTAATACTAAATAAAAACCTAAAGTATGGAGTTTTTTATTAAAAATAATCATTAATATCATAAGTGATGTTCCTAATATTGATAAAGAATTCGTTACTATTTTAATAATTTCAATATATTCATTTAGATTTTCAATCATTTATATATTTAATAATTTATAAAAAATAAATAGATCTGATACTAAAGATTTCTTTTTATTTTTTTAATTTTATACAATTAAAAAAAAAATATAAAATTATTAATTGATTATGAAATAATAATCATAAATTATTATTTTTTATGTTTTTTAACTAAATTTTATTAATTAAATTAAAGATTTATATATAAACTTAATCTATTAATTTTGGTTATTATGAATTAAAAATTTTGAATATTTTATTCTATTACTCCAAATCAAAAAAATATAAAAAAAGATATAAAAAAACTATAAATTCAAACATAAAAAGTATATTAATAAGTTGAATAAAATATTAATATTTTTAACTATATTTATTAAATTTATTATTTTAATACTTTAAATTTTTATAAAATATAAAAATAATTTTAATAAAATGAAAGTATTTTTAATTAAATTTATCAAATTTTATAATTTAATTATGAAATTTGGTTAGATTGATTTATAGTTTATTCACTAATTGTTTTATCAATATCTCTATTTACTTTTTCTTATTTAAGCCTTTTCATTTTTTGCTAAAATTTATCTATTAAGTATGAATTAATATTATTTACTTTCTTTTATCAAAGTTTTTTTATCGTAAAACTCCATTATTTATTTAAAATTTAAATCAGGTATTCTATTACTTTATTAAAATTAAACCAAATAACCAAAAAAATTATTATTCAAATAATTGTTTATAATTGAATTGTTTAATTTTAATTTATTATTATTTTTCCATTCTTCAAATTATTCTAAATCAATTTTAAATATGTAAGGTTTCATTTAGCAATTAAAATATTTGTAATATTTATAAAAAATGTCTAAATTATTATCTTTTAGTTCTTTTTCATTTATTTTTTTTTATTATTTGTTTATATTTTTATTATCAACACTTTTCTAAATTCTTATTCTTAATTGTCTGATTACTTTCTTATTGGAACTTTTTGATTTGCTTAAAAAACTAAATTTTATTCTTTTCTCAAATTTTTATTGATCTATTTTCTTTTTAGTAAATTCCCAAGAAAAAGGTATCATTATTTAACATAATTTTAAATTATCTATTTTCTCTTATTTATTATTTATTTCTAATAATTTATATCCTAAATTATCTAATAAAAGAATATTTCCATTTAAATCTATTATTCCGATTGAAATTTAATATAAATTATTTTCTTTTAACTTCTAATTAAATTACAATTAACTTAAAATTTTTGAATCAAATTTTTTTATTTTATTTAAATTTGTTTGATTAGATTACTAATTATTTTAATGAAATAATTTATAATCTTAAATAAAACATTATTCAATTTAAACTTTTTAATTATCTAAAGATTGATCTTAATTTTCCATTTATTATTTTAAATCTAATTCATGAAATTGTAATTTTTTCCATGTTTGATCTTAATAAATATTAGATAAATTATAAAAATTATCTTCTTGATTCTGTATAAATTTTTTGAAAGATGAATTACTTTATCTATAAAAAGTTTCTGGTGATTTTAGTTATTAATTCATAATTTTATTATATTATTTAATATTTTATTTGAATTATTAGACTTATTTAAGCACTTTAATAATATAGAAATTATTATATTTAATTAAATAATAATTGTAAGTTTTTTTAATTCAATTAAATAAAACATTAGATTTTTAATAATTTGATATATCAAATAACTTAAACTATAATTTACAAAATAAAAATAAAGAAAAGAAAATAAAAAGAAGTTAATAAAGATAATGAAAATGTAACAAATATTAAAAATATTTTATAATATAATTAGCATAATATAAATAACAAATCAAACTTTTCTATATTGAATATAAGAACAATAAGAAGTCCAAAATACATTAGCAATAGAAATAAAAACAGGCTACAAATGAAGAGGAGAATAATAAAAGACAGTAGTAACAATAATAGGCCAATAACACAAATCACTAATATAAAGTGTGAAAAAATCTTGTTTCCATTTCTGAATGGACTGCTTTACCGAAAAAGTATCTAAAAAAGTACAGTAATTTAAATAGACAGTCCATAAAAAACAGCTCATTATTGTTTCATCATATATTACTTTTATTGCTACTTGTTTAAATATTTGTCTTTTTGTTAATGAAAAGTTTATTGGAGCTAGTTTTGGAAGGATACTGTTGTACCATACTCCTATTATCAACCCTGAAACCATTCCGTATGAAGTTATTATGAATGATCGTTTATTGTCAATTTCAAATTGATTTTATGAATATTAAATTGTATTTTCCTATTATTATGTTGCATTTTCTAGTTATTATATTGTATCTTCAAAGTATTAAGTTCTAATTATTTTTGATTCTTATTTTTCTTTTAAATAATGACATAGTCTTTGGCAAAATCTATCGCCTATAAAATTTATTACTGTGCAAGTCATTATTGAGGATTTTAATGGATTTTTTATGCTGTAATTATTATAAGATTTTAGAAAATACATTTTATAATTCGATTTTTATAGAATCACGATGCTTTATTATATTATAATTTGATTTATAAATTATTTTCAGTATTGATTATTTTATGGACCACTATATAATCAATTATTTTATATTATTTATATTTTGAAAAGACTATAAATGGAATTATAAAATGAAAACTAAAATCAATCAAATTAGAAAATAAATCAAATAGATTTATCAAAAATAAAAAGTCAATTATTTGATGTCTCCAAACTTAGTAAGTCTACTTTAAGAAAATATATTGCGTAAATATCAAAACAATAAAAATAATAATATGATAATATTAAAATAATATGAAAATTATAATTATATGATGATAATTACATGATGGTAATATTTAAATATGATAATAGATTAATATTAAAAAAATACAATGATAATATAATTATATAATAATAATAAGTTATTTTGAATTAGATGTAGAGTTGACAGATGAATTACTAATGAAAGAAAGTGTGCAAAATCACTTCAATAATGATCTTGAATTGGACTCGAACTTTGTTTTAGATAAGTTCTTAAAATTAAAAAAGGAAGAAAGAGATGATGGCAGTAAAAGACCAACAACAAGAAAAAAGTAAAGAGTCATGCACTATGACCATGATTGATAAATATAAATATAAAATAAAAATAAAATGATTATAATAATATAAATAATAAATATCATTAGAATATAATAAAATTAATATAGAATAGTATAAAATATAAATATAATAATAATGTAAATTCATTGATACTTTTTCTTGATATCCTTAATAAGTTATAACAGAGTGGTAATTTCTTTAAAAATAGCTTAAGTCAACCTCTTAACCCTAAAATTAAAATCCGTCAACTCTTCCTTATCCTTAAATTCCCTATTAATAGCCTCCTGAATACATTCCCTCAACTCTTTCATATACTTTTCCTCATAACCTTCATTTGCACTAATTATTTTCATCAATGGCTTCAACTCTTCATTAGCTATCACTATTTTATCTTTCTCCATTTTTATCATTTTGTCATCTTCAATTCCATTCAAATTACTCTTAATTCGAAGCATTGCTTCAATAGGAGCACATAATCTTGGCATTATTTTTTTCATTTCCATTAAGGTATTTCTTAGTTCCATTGTTTAAATGTATTATTTATCTTCTAAGTATTATTCGCTTATTTTTTGTTAATTTGGGTCAAATTCAGTTGGCATTGATTCTGGAATTCTTTTTTGGCAACCAACTGGAACAATTTATTGGACTCCTTTGTGAAAGGTTGAAGAGTTTGGATCAAATTGTTTTCGAAATTCTAAGTCAGAGGCTAGATAATCTTCAGCTAAATTATTTTTTTAATTTTATTCTTTTTCCATTTTTATATATATTATATTTATAATTCAAATTCTCTTTTTTATATATTTTATTTTTATATCAGATTTTTAATTTAATTTTTTTATAATAATTTATTATCATTTTTTTGTGTTTTATTTATATATTATAAATTTATATTTATTTTATTTATATGTTATATTATTAATATTAATATTTATATATTTTATTTTTTTATATTATATATTTCGCTTATTAAAATAATTTAATGAAATAACTTATTTTTTGTATTTAGATAAAAACAATTTAAATATAATTATTGAAATTTAAATTGATCAAAGTTATTTTGGTAAGGGTTAAATTTAGTTTATAAGAATAATTTATAATAAATTTATATATTATTTATAATTAATTGAAATATTAATTTTAAAATAATTGAGATATTTGGAGCTAATCTTAAAATTAATAAATATTAATAGCAAAGTAAGAATCTGATGGAAAAAGAAGAAAAAGTATTAAAAGAGACTTAGAATTAAAACCTAAGAATAAAAAATGGAATAAGAAGATAAAAAAGCAATAATAATTCTCAAATCAAGCAAATCAGTAATCCAAAAGATAACAACTTAAAGATAAAATAAAGTAATATTGAATAAAAAATATAAACAAAATTTAAATGAAAATATTTAAAGAATAATAATAATAATAATTAAAAAAGTACTTAATAAATGTTAAAATTTAACATCTTTTTTATAAACTAAAATATTAAGGATGGCAAAATAAGCGCCATCATAATATAATATATAATATCTAAATTTATAATAAATCTAATTACTTATATAATAATAATAAATAGAAGAGAAAATAAAGAGAAAGAGAAAAATAAACAATAGTCAAGACTACTAAAAAAAGAAGTAGAAAATAGAATTAAAAGTAATTGTTGATGTTTTAATAGAAAATCTTCAATAAGAATAAAATATAATTCTTTAACAAGACAACAAAATAACGATTCCAAATACAGTAATAAAGCAATTCTCATCTCATTAAGATGAAGCGTAAAGTGATTTAAAAAAGCAATGTAATATTTGCCAAAAGGAAAGCAAATACAGAGATTACAAATAATGCAGACAATGCAAAAACTATTTCCATAAAATCTGTATCAGTATTTAAGATCAATAGAAAGCAGAAGAAATAGCTTAGAAATATAAATGCAAAAAATGTAAATTAAAATATTAAAGAAACCGATAAAAAATTAAAGTAGCATCAGCTTTAGAATTGGAAAAGAAACAAAAAGAATTAGAAGAATAGATTTAGAAATTGAAAAAGGAGTAATAATAGGAATAAGAAGTTATGTTATAATATTAACAGGAAATGATGAGGAAATTTAAATAAGATTAATAGTAAAAGGATCAAGAATTAAAAATAACATTAATATTATTAGAAGAATTTATTTAAAATAATAAAGAAATTCTAATAGACGGCAAATTGTATTTGCCAATTGAAGATTAGACATTTTTGAAAAATTATGATTTTTTAAGTTAATAGTTAAATATTAATAAACCACCTATTAATAAACCAATACCGACTCTTATTACTTCAAACTATTTTTAAGATTATTTATATATTTTAAATTTTGTAGCTTAACTGTAATTTTATTAAGTGAGTATGGTTAGTATTGATTGTAATTTGTTATTTTAATAGGGTGTTGAAAATTTTTATTAAAATATATTAAATTCTTTTCGAAATATCTTCTATTATCAGATTTATCAGAATTAATTATAGGACAAATTTAACAATAATAGTTATTTATTTTAATAGTTGCTTAATAAATATTTTAATAAAGATGAGTTTATTACACTTTATCATGATATTTTCAAGTAGCTTTTGGTTGCTATTTATGAAATTTTAGAAAGTAATATAGATTAAATTGAACATAATTAATAATCCAATGAGATTATTTAGAATAATAATACTGATAGTATTCATGAATCTTAGGATTAAATTTAAGAGGAAAAATCCAAAAATATTTAGAAATTTATTAATAATATTTAGGAAGACACTGAAGAATAAAAAATATAGTTCATTTAGTTTATTATTGATATGATTTATTAAATGGAAAGCTTCTAAAAAATATTTAATGATTAATCTTAATTGATATAGGATAAATAAAAAGAAAAATAAGATTTTATTTTGTAACTTAAGTAAGAAGAAGTAAAACTGAAGGAGTATAAAAAGGAATTAGATGAAATTCAATTAAAATTAAAAGAAAAAGAAGAAGAATTATTAATGAATAGTTTCAATAGATAACATTGCATGAAAGTTTAAAAAGAAGTAGAATCAATTAAATAAAGTATAGAGAGAATAAAATTTTAAATTAGTAAATAGATAATTCAGATAAAGAAATCAGAATAAAAGATAAAGTTTATAAATAATAATTTATTTCAATTGAATAATAATAATTAGATGTATTTGGGATAAGATATTAATTATAATAATTATTGGTATTTTTGTACAATTCCTGACACTATTTTTATAAGTATTGATACTAATAATTAATCATAAAATAATATTTTTTAGTTGTAAATTATTAATTAGTAATAAGCTTATTATTTGCAACATTCTTCTGTTAAAATATTGTATCACTCTACTATTAATAATAACTAGAGTAATAAAAATAACAATAATAATCAAAATTAAACAACTTAATAGTTTACTCATTTTTATTAAATTCAATAAAATTTATCGTTTAATAATTAAAAAAATCATTAGTTTTCTGATGATAAGTTAGAATACTTCTATTTAAATAAAAATTAGGAAAATAACTCATAAACATAAAAATTATATAATTAATAATAATAATAATAAAATTTTTTAGAGAATTAAAATGAAAAATATAAATAATGGTATTATTTAAAAGAAAAATAAAAAATTTATTAATTGTTAGATAATTTAAATGAATATGGAATTAGAGAAAAAGTATTAAAAGAAAATATAAATAAAATATTACCTTTTATAAAGTTTAATATTAAAGAAAGTGAAGATGCAAAAGAAAAAAAAAATGAAGCAATCGAAATTAGTAATGAAGAAAACTTATAAAATTCTAAATAAAAAATTAATGAAATAAGTGATGAAGAAATATAAGATAATTAATCATAAATTTCTGAAATAGATTAATAAAAAATACAAGAAAAATAAGTGAAAGATAACAAAAAAGTTTATAAAAAATATACAATTTAAGAAATAGTAGAAATAATATTAGATATTGAATAGGAATTTAGTAAATATTTAGAAAAAAAGAATTAATAATGGGAATCAAAATAATATAGATAATAATTTATAGAAGAATTAAAATAATAATCTAATAATTTATAGGAAATATGGTAGAAATTATACATTCTTAATGAGAAGTTCAATCATGTATAATCTATTGTAATTTAGAATAATAAAGATAATGAGGAGGATGTATCTGATGAAAGAGATTAAGAAAAATATTATTCTGATTATAGTATTTACTAATAATATTATAATCCTAATTATAATATCAATAATTATCAATTCAAAATAAAAAAATAAATCGGTAATTTATTCAATTATAATTTATAGTGAAATTATGGGGATTTTAAAACGATAACTATAGAAAAATGTGGATAAATTATGGTTCATGTATTTATGATAAAGGATAATTACTGATTTTAGCTTTGATCTTTTAAAAAGTAGTAATAAATTACATTAAGAAAAAGATACAAGATCAAAAATAGACTAAAATTACAACAAAATAAAACATAAAACCTTTAGAAAAATAAATTGAAATATAGCAAGATATATTTAGCAATTAAAAAAAATCAGAAGATTCAATAAATTTAGATGAATATAAAAGCATTGATTAAATTAGTAACTCAGATATCGTAAAATATAAAATTTATATTAAAAATAATAATGAAAATAATAATAAAAACCATCAAATTATATTATAAATAATATATAAGCAATGGGAAGATCTATGCAAAATTTGCAAATAGTTCGGCAAATTTATTTGTTGTGATTCTTGTCCAAGCGTATTCCACTTAAAATGTCTAAGCCTTAAAAAAATTCCAATCGGAAATTGGAATTGTAGTGACTGCATATACCGAATGTAATCTAAAAGAATGACTCGAAACTTATTTAAGTAGCAACACAAAAAAACAGCACAATAAATATGATTTTAATTTTAAATAAAATCTATAATAATATAAATAAATGTAATAAAAATAAGTAGAAAGTGATATAATAGATTTAGGAGAATTTTAATACAATTCTAAATATTGTTTGGGACAAGGTTAATTTGGAAAAGTATATTTGGGAAAAAAGAAAGAATCAAACGAAGAAGTAGCAATAAAGGAATTGTAAACCGAAAGTCTAAAAGAAGACGAGTACTTGTATCTGACTTTAAAACGTGAAATAACAATTTTAAAGTAATTGTAAGATAAAAACATAGTGCGTTGTTTGGATGTTATAGAACAGAAAAAAAGAGTGTATATAATAACAGAGTATTGCGAATCTGATTTAAATAAATTAATTTACGAAGATTATTTCGTAAATAATCATAAGAGGATGTTAGAGTGTATCGTTTAAATAATAAGTGGGTATTAATAATTATTCAATCTTGCAATAATACATTGAGATTTAAAGCCAGCAAATATCCTTTATCATTAAAGTAAATTCAAAATAGCTGACTTTGGATTTGCGAAATAACTACATTCACATCAACATAATTTCCATTCAAATGTAGGTACTCCTCTCTACATGGCCCCATAATGTCTATTAAATTAACCATATACTTCTAAATGTGATGTATGGTCATTGGGAGTTATTGTTTTTTAAGTATTATTTATATTATTATTATTATTATTTATTATTAATATTATTATTATCATCATTTTTATCATTATTATTATTATTATTATCGTTATTAATAATAATTAGATTATTTATTAATAATTGCCGTTTAATAGTAGAGATTAATAGAGTTTGATAGCTGCTTTAAGTGGAAAATTAAATTTTAATGGTTTAAATCATTAATAAGGATAAATAATGATTAATAAGTATAAAACGCATTTGCTTTATTTGTTAAATGGATGTTTAGTGTATAATGAAAATGAAAGGATTTCATGGACGGATTTATTTAGTTATAAAGATGTAATAGTCAATACTCTTTATAGTTCAAATAGCATTAATTTAACTAAAAAGAGTATTTTTTCTTCCAGCATTTCTAATAGCAATTAATTTAATGAAATGGATTAAAGTTCAAATTTAAATAATATTTTACATAATAAGTAGATTGAAGAAAGAAGAAAAAGTCTTAATAATTATATGTATTTAATATCCGAAATAGAGCTTAATAAAAGTATATTAATATCATAGTTAAGTTAAATTAATTCTAAAATTGGTTAAGAAGTATATAAAGCCATTTTGATTCTAATTACCAAATTATGTTGCGAGTCTTAAGTGATATTACTTAATATAGATGAAAAATTGAAAGATAATGAATCTTATTAAGGACTACTATTAGATAATCAATAACACATTGAATTTTTAATTTATATTGAAAAAATAGTGATGAATATAGAACCCATTGAAGATTTCATTTAAGATGCTGAAAATAAACCAATTCTAGAGAATTTCAAATAGAACAAACCTAGTAAATTGAGTGAAAAATAAGTAAATTAAGTATAAAAGAATACTAAAAACATAATAAAGTACTTAATTTAGTAACTGGTTTAGTATTTTTCGGAAATTAATTGGGATTTGTTAATTCCTAAGAACAAGAAGATAACTAATAGTTGAAATATATAAGAAGTGAAATAATTGTTGAATTTGATGCATCATGTTAATACTTTGTACTTGTATACTGTTAGTGATTTCAGTAACAGTATTAATCCTATCATTAATTACTAGCAAATTACTTTTTAAGCATTTTAAAATAAAGTTTTATAGGACTCTATCAATATTCTTAAAATCAACAGTCTTTGAATTTTATTTTACATATAATACTATTATTAATTTAAAATATTCATATTATTATATATATATATAATTTATAATTTGAATTAAATATTAACTATAATCATATAATAAAATAGAAAAAAAACACAAATCTTTATTATATAAATAAAAATATAATAATAAAATATACGTATTATAAAATAAATGGATAAAACAAACGGTAACAAGTAAATAATCGATTTAAACTCAGCAAACAAGCTCCCTGTAAACAATATCGATATATCGTTCAATAACCTAACCTATATCGTAAAACAAACAAAATAATCTGATAAAACAATCCTAAACAATATCACGGGGATCTTCAAATCAGGTTAAGTAAATTGCATAATGGGAGCTAGTGGAGCTGGAAAAACATCATTATTAAATATTCTTGCTTGTAGAATTAATGATGGTGATAATGTCAAAATATAAGGACAATTATTAGCAAATGGAAAACCTTACAATTAAAATAATTTCAATGATTTTTCTGCTTATGTAATGTAAAGTGATAAATTGATGCCTACTTTAACTCCAAGGGAATGTCTTATGTTTGTCGCTAATTTGAAATTTAAGGGCAGTCAGGAAGAGAAGATTGCAAAAGTTAATGAAACACTTAGGGCATTTAAGTTGGAGAAATGTAGTGAAACTATGATCGGAGGAGTCACTATTAAGGGTAATATATCATTCAAATAAATATATCTTCATTATTATTATCATCGAAAAATTATAAATCTTAATTAATGACTAATAATGACTAATAACAACTAATAAAGATAATATTGATTATAAATAATTAAATAATATTATAAATTAAAGGTGTAAGTGGAGGAGAACGGAAACGAACCTCGGTAGCAGTAGAACTAATGACCTCCCCTGAAGTACTAATGCTAGATGAACCAACCTCAGGTCTCGACTCATTCACCTCTTATTTAATAATAAAAATAATGAAAGACTATGCCCTTACAGGCAAAACAGTAATCTTCACAATCCATCAACCAAACACAGATATCTATGAATTATTCGATCGTCTGCTTCTCCTAGTTGAAGGCAAACTAATCTATCAATCAATTTCCTCTAATGCCATCTCCTACTTCTCATCAATAGGATATCCTTGTCCCAAATAATCTAATCCTACTGATTATTTCATGGAGATAATGCATCCCTAATTTGATGAAGCAAATAAGCAGTAAAGGTATTAAATATTCTTTGACAGTTATCAAAAGAGGATGATGTCAACTGTTCAGGATGAGGTCAACCAAGGAAGTTAAACTCAAATTATCAGAGGTATTAATTAGAGTAGTTTTATTGAGGAGTTTAAAGCTGTGGCATGGAGGAGTATTATTAATCAAAAAAGGAATCCTATTTTGTTTAACGGAAGGATTGCATAAACTATTTTCTTAGGCTTGCTTACAGGGCTCATCTATCTTGGATAAAGTTCAGACCCTTTCAACATGAGGTAAATCAATATTATATTTCTAATATAAATCCTTATAAATTTAATATCATCATTATAACATTCAAAATTATATATTAACATAATATCTTTATAAAAATCATTTAATAAAAATAGGTCGATTTCTAATATCCAGGGTGCTCTTTACTTTTTAGTTACAAATATGTTTATGGGTTCATTCTAACCAGTGATTCTAACCTTTTCAGAAGAACGTTTAGTATTCCTAAAGGAAGTAAATGGCAAACTCTATGGTGTGACTTCCTACTTCCTAGGTAAAACTTTTCCAGAAATGGTTGCAATAGTAATAATGCCAATTCTAATGGCAATAATTGCTTATTGGATGATAGGACTCAATTACACTAGCAGCACATAACCATTGACTTTAATATTCATTTGCATTGTTCTCAGTTTCTGTGGAAACAGCATGGGATTGGCATTAGGATCTGCTTTTGAATAGCCTAAGGTTATATAGACTATTAGTCCTTTGATATTTATACCTATGATGCTTTTTAGTGGATTTTATGCTAATGGTAGTACTCTTGCTAGTTGGATTAGCTGGTTTTAGTATATTAGTCCTTTTAAGTGGGGTTTTGAGGCTTTCATTTAAAATTAGTATAATAATTAATTTTTAATTGTTGATCCTCCTTAAGTGTTGGGAATGGATATTGGGTGTTGGAATTCTGTGCTTTATCTTTTTATTATTTCATGTGTTACTAGGATTGCCGCCTTACTATTTCTTAAATTAAGTGTTAAAAATCTATAATGATTTTATTTATCGTTATTTATATGTTCTTATTCATATTCATTTTTTCTTAATATTTATATTCAATATTCTTTATTTTTTATTCATAATAATCTTTATATTATATTCATTTTTATCTTTATTTTATATAATAATAAAATATTATCAATTATTTCATTCTTTCAAATCTTTTCATTCATATATACTTTATTATATTTATAAATTTAGTTTTTAATAATAAAATATTATTTATTATTTTTATACTTTTTGTTGATATGCTAAAGTCAGTAACTTTTAATTCTTAATAATTTTATTATTTTTCCAAATTAAATATTTGTATATAATGTCTAAAATCATTTTGTTTAATTAAATTTTAATCTATTAGAATACAAAATTTTAATTACCTATTGATTCAAATGAAGGTGCAACATCAATAAATTCAAAATATTCATCAACTTTATCACCAATTTTATTGTCTAGCTATTATTATTATATTAAATTCGAAAAATAATTTTCTTGTGGATTTTTTTAAAATTCTTAATCTGCTTTAATTTAAATAGATTTTATAGTTTCTTTCTATAATATTTTTGAAAATTAAATTTATAATATTTTTTAATTTTCATTTATTTTTTAAATGAAATTATTTTATAATTAAATAATTTTTTCTTCATCATTCTAAGATAATTAATTTATAATACTTCTTTAGGATATTCATAAAAAATTTTATTACTTAAAATATTTATTTATAAATTATTATTTGCTTTAATTACTAAATTATTATTTTAAGATTTAATTGTAAAGTCATATAATTAATCTTATTTTTCGTTTGTTTATGTTTGAATTTAGTAATTTTAAAATTTTTATAATTCTTAATTTATTTTTTAAAAAAATACATCGTTAAATTTCTAAAATGATAATTTATAAATATTTAAATTATTTGATATAGAATGAAATATTTAATTTTTTAAAATAATTTCCTTTTAATTAATTTAATAATTTTTTTTCAATTAAAATGTTTTAAATTCTTGCATTTTATCTTACAGGCTTAATCAAATATTAGATTAATTGAGTTGATTACTTGTTTAATTATAATCAATACTATTATTATAAAACGATTATTCATGACTTTTTTCAATTTCTACAAATGAAAAGTTATTAATATTTTATTTTG
>Ga0315908_10002460_pt1 | contig 13548 bp, 4 predicted proteins | sample LakEriMetagenome_12_FD_203520 | JGI IMG/M metagenome (GOLD analysis project Ga0315908, IMG submission 203520) | Freshwater fungal communities from buoy surface, Lake Erie, Ohio, United States - Buoy 4 MA124 | ecosystem: Environmental > Aquatic > Freshwater > Lake > Lake biofilm | place: USA...
AATAAATTTACTTAATATTTAACAATTATAAAAATATGAAATGATAAATTTTTATAAAAATATAATTATTTATTTATAGAACATTTTTTAAATGCATTAATAAAATAAATATTATCGCGTCAATTTTTTTTCTTTTAATTATAATCTAATCTGTTATTAAGCATAAAGATATTTGAATTCTTAGCTTATCTTTTATAATTTATATCTTAGCTTTTGTTTAAGCTATTATTACTTTTTGAAAAGCTTCAATTACTATTATTTCGAGATTTTTACAAGCTTATATTTTAAATATCTTTTTAATTTTTTAGTTTTTTTTTATGATAATTATTTTTTTTAATTAATTATCTAAATAAATCAGACTATTAATATTAATCACTATTAAATTTATTTTTTTATTATATTTTATTTTAATAATTTCATAAATTTATTTGCTATTATTAAATTTAATTTTTTTCATTTTAACTAGTAAAACTAACTCGTCTTTTATCTTAATTTATTAAATTATTTTTTTCTTCAATTATCTAATTTTTAGATTAAAATTCATCATAATTTTCAACAATAACAAAACCTTTTTAACTTTTTTCTTAATTTAATTATAATTATATTTTATTTCTTTATAAATCCTAATTTATACTGTTATAAAAAGAATCCATAAATATTTAAAATTAATTATTAATTAATTTAATTTCTTTTTAAAGATAATCGTTCTCCTCTTATAAATTTTTTAATGTTAATTACATAGAATATTAATCACTTTCATTTGATAAATTTAAAAAATTTTTTTCTAATTATTTTTAATTATGTAAATCTTTATCTTGATATTATTATACTTATTTATTTAATGTAAATTTAATTGACTTTTCATTTTTATTTTATTGTTCATTATAAATTTTTCTATCTTTCAATTAATATTTATTTAGTTCATTTTATAATATTTAGATTTAAGCTTATAATTTACTTTCTCTATTAATTAAATTTTTATTTTCATTAATTTAGTCTTTTAATTCGCTTTATAATTATTTTATTCGCTATTATTGAATATTGAGTTTTTCTAGATACAACAAATCTATTTAACTATTATTTTTTTAATAAATTTCTTATCAAGAATCTTAATTAATTTATGAATTATTTATATCAACATTATTTAAATAATTTTGTTTTTATATTAGATTATTACTTTATTTTAATTATTGGCTTATATTAATAGTATCTTTTATTTAAGTCAAATTATAATTCTATTATTAATTTTAAAAATTAGTATTATGACTTTTTTTTTCTGAATCAAAAAGAACAGATCCGTCTGATTGCGAGTTAATTGTATCTAATTTTAAGTTATAACTTAAATTGTTTTTTTAAATATTCATATTCATATAATAATATAAAAAATATATTTAAAATATATAAATTTAAATATTAAAATTTAATAAAATGATCATTAAAAATTAAAAAATTATAATATTTTTACTTAAAAAATATTTTTTAATTATTTTGCTAAAATAAAACATTTTTTACAATTTAAAATTTTATAAGCATCATTATAATCTATAGGCTAATCATTTTATTAATTATTTAAATATAAATTAATATTTTACTAATCATCAGTAAATTACTAAGTGAACTTAAATTTTGATTAATCAAAAAATTCGTGATCAATAGGTTTCCACTAATCCATATTATTAATATTAGAATTTCAAAATACATCTTTATTAGTTTATTGCATAAAAACATCTTTTTCAACTTGGATATGATTTAACTACTTATTAAAAGCAAAATTCGATTGATTAATGATTAATTAATGTTCTATAAACAGATTTATGTTGTTTAAAAGAGGTAAATACAAATCCTTATTATAAATATGCAATTGCTAAATATTGTGAATCTTTTTTAGCTTTTCAAAATTTAGTTAATCCCTTTATGAGTTAATTAATATACTTAATCCCCTTCTAAACCATCTGGATCCCCTTCCAATTCAATGTTCATAAGTCACAGAATCATGAGGCATATCATAATTAATTACAAGAGAAATATCTTAAACATCGATTCCTCTTGCCAAAAGATCAGTAGAAACTATTATTTTACTTTTTTTTATCTTGAATCTATTTATCAGTCTTATCCTTTCTGCTTGTATTTAATCACTATTTATAAATATACATTCTTCTTTTAAACCTTCTTTTATTTCATAACATATTTCATTGCCTCTTTATTTATCATTATAAAATATTATACATTAATCGTATTTTATTTCTTAAAGAATTTTAAGTATTATTTCTATTTTTTCTGTTTTTTATTGTTTTTATTCTTACATTTAAATGTAGTATTACCTTATTAAACTTTGTTTTAAGTCAGAATCTAATTTTACTTTTTTGGAAACTTTTTAATCTTCAAGAATTTTATCATCTGATAATTTTTAATCATAAATTTTGATTTTTTTATTAAATAATAACTGTGTTTTTTATTCGAGTCTTTAATTAAAAGTAGCAGTTACTCCGATTATTTAAATATTATCAAAATTTAATGATTTTATGATTTTAATACTTTCAGGAATATTATTAATAAGTTTATCAATTTCATCTAGCACAACAATATCTATAAATTTTAAATCAAGATATTTATCATTTGATAATTAATTTATTCTTCCTGGAGTTGCAATTAGTATTTATGGTTTTCTTTAAAGATTCTAAATGTCGTCTTCTAAAGGCAATCCACCAATAAATAAGCAAGGCAAAAACTCATATTTTTAATTTAATTTTCTTAGATTGTAGAATAATGCTTAAAAATAATCAAAAACTTACATTCCTAATTCTCTTGATGGAAGTAAAACTAAACAAGACAAATTAATTTATTAATTATTTTCTAATTTTTTCAACAAGTGGTTTATTACTATTAAACTATAAATTAGTGTTTTTCCTGATCCTGTTTCTGATTTTATTATCAAATTTTAATTATCTTTTTTATCAATATTAATTATTTCATTTAATATTTTTTGCTAAAATTCTGAAAGATTTTAATAATTCATTAATTTCAAAACTTGTTTCAATATTGTATTTATTTTTAATTTTTCCATATTTTGTTCCTATTCTGATTATTCCATTTATATTTATATAAATTAATATTTAATAATAAATTTAATTAATATAAATGATCATAAATTTATAAGTTATTATAGATAATTTTTAATGTCAATTACTTAAATAATCCAAAATATTGTTTGAAATTTAAAAAATTTATATATTATCATTTTCCTATAATTTATCAATAATTTTAATATCAAATTAAATTTTAATATTTTCATTCTTTAAAAAATAAAATATTTATTATAAAAATTCAATTAAAATATCTTTTTAATTAAAAAATAATTATGCTTCTAAAATTCCATTTAAATATTACTAAATATCTAATTATTAAATGAATATTTAAAATATTTTTTTTTTAATTTCTATATTTTGATAATCATTTAAAATATAAAAAAATAATTTTATAATTTCATATTAAAATTTAAAAGAAATAATAATAGAAATTATTAATTAAATATTTATTAAATCCATCTGTAGATATTTATTATTTAGAATGCTCATTAAAATTTATGAAGAAATTTCAAATAAAGTTTATTTTTGATTTGAATTTTGATAATATAATAAAGTTTGATTTATCAAACTAATAACTTCAAAATTATAAAAAAATAAAATGATTTCATCCTCAACTAACGATGTAAATATCAATATAATATTTAAAACATTTTCAATTATTTAAGAATTATATTTTGATTATTTATTAGATGGATTTTTATTTTATCTTATTACATATTAAACTATATCCAAAAATTAATTAATGATTGATTTAGTATTCTTAAATATATCAATAAGTTAATTTATTTCAGAATTTTCTATAAATTTTCAAATTAAAATTGCGCATTTAAGTTAAATATAGTTGTTAGAATAATTATTTTAAAACTTAGTATTTAAAATCAATTCTATTAATTCATAATAATCCAGAGATTGAGTTTATAAGTTATTAAGAACATATAATATTGATTATTGAATTTAAAAAGACTCTATATTTTCTTGTTAAACTATTTTTAGTTTCTATAAAAATTATATTTTGTTTAAAGCTTATTATATTATTTAATTATTCTATTTGGTTAAATTAAAAAAAGCTAAAGTTATCTAAAATAAAAATTTAATTTAATTTTACATTTAATATTATTTATTAGTTTTTTTAGTCGAATAATTGACACGCAAACAATAAAATTTCACAGTCTATATTTTCAGCTAAAATTTCTCCATCAGCATAAAATAAATTAACAAAAAATTATGATAATGCTAAATAAAATTAATAGTTTTTTGAGACATTGTTGAAATTAAAATCTTTAAAGTATTTTATTATATTACAATAATGATGTTTATTTAAATTTTCATTTAATTATAATTTATTTATTAATTATAATTAAGTAATTTAATTCAGATTCTAATTAAAAAAAATAAAGTCTATTTCCTTTTAAATTTGACATATATTTATCATTTGCTCAACTTATTTACATTATTTTTCATAATTTAATCAAATTTTTTATTGAACAATTTTATTTCAATTTTTCCTTATTTAAACTTGATATTCTAATCTTTATTTTTAAATTAACTATCCTATTATATTCATTAGAATTTTATAAATTATATATAAATTATTTCTATTTAAATACTTGTTTCTAATAATTTGAATATTAAAAAATATAATATTTTATTAATAAATATAAAATCAAATTGAAGTATCTAATTAATTACAAATATATTTTTAATTATATTTTTAGTTACTAAAAGATTATGAATTATTTAGAACAAATCTTTCATCATTAACACAATCATACTGAATTTAATTAATATTTAACTAATTAGAATTTTGAAGCTAATTATAATAAATAAATTAATTATTTAAATTCTTGATGACTAAACTATTTTCTAATTATTTTTCAATAGCATTTGATTACTAATTTTATAAAACAGACTATTTTTAAAAAGCATTAAACTTAATTTTATTTGGAGTTTCAAATATATTCTATTACTAATTTTAATTGCCTTATTTTATAAGATGAGAAGCCATTTAAGTCAAACTTTCTCTTCTCTGGTGCTAATTTTTTTATTAAGTATTTTTTTTAATATCAGAAATTAAAAAAATATTTTGAAGCTAATTTTCATCATCTTTAAAAGTCATTATTTCAGATTTATCATTAGAATTTCTGTAACTTTAATCATTATTAATTACTTAATTTTTATTTTTTAATTTTCCAAATTTTATTATTTATGTTTCTATCTCTTTTTTACTTTCAAAATTGAACCATTACATTTGTTTAAATTCTATTAATTTTTTATCCAAATTGATATTTTGCAAAGTTTTTTTTAACATTTAATTAACTGTAAATTAATATATAATTTATTCATCTGATTTATCCTTCCTTTCACTATATTAATAATTTTTTAAACATTCTTTTAAATAATTTAAATCAGTAAGATTATTTTCCATTTTAGTTTTCTATTCATTAAATAAATTTTCTAATTATACTTATAAGTTTTATTATTAAGTATAGAGCAATTTTATTAATTTTTCTATTTCTTATTTAATTATTATCTATTATTTCTAGAAAAATTCTTATAATGAAGATTAATTTTTATTGATAATTTGTATTTGAGACTAAATTTGGAATAAATTTTCAAGAGTCTATTATTTAAAGAATATATTTTATTAATCTAATTTAATTAATGCTTATTTGGTAGGCATAATATTATGATCTTTATGATTTTATAAATTATTCTTATTTCCGTAAACACATTAAACACATAACAATAAATTGCAATGATTACAAAATAGGTTAAGAGATTCATCATGCTTTTTACATTATAATAAATTTTCTTATTACTTTTACTTATTTGAATTATTTGAAACATTTTATTCCACTAAATTTTGTTATATCAAATCAACTTAATAATTTTCTCTATAATTATTTTCTTTTTATTAATTTTTATAAATAGTTTTATTTTCCTTTTAATGAACATTTTTTTTATTTAACAAATCATTAAAGTCTTAGAATTTTGTTATTTTCTTACAACTTACACATTAAATTTGAAATTTATGGTTTTGACTATAAATAATAAAATTATTTTCAATAATAAATTTACTTTTAATTGATATTATTAATCTACAAACTCTTAACACATTCTTAACATAAATTGTGTTCACAATTTAATCTATATTAGTTTTCGATTTAAAAATTAGTAATTTAGCAAAAATTACATCTATTTTATCTCTTATTAGATTTTATAGATTATAAATAATTTTAATTAATTTTCATTAACAAACGTTTATTGAAATTTATTCAAATATATTTTATTTGTTTATAAATATAAAAATATAAATGAGATTAAGTTAAAAAGATTAAACTTAATAAAGTATGGAATATGATAAAATAAGTTAATGATAAAAACATGAATTAAATAGCTCAATTTCTTAAGCTGATTTAACTTTAGACTTGTCACTTAAAAACAGCATAAGTACTAAAAACTTAAATGATACTATAAAATATAACCCTAATTGTCCGATTTGTGATAACAAATTTTCAAAATTAACTTCTAAATCTTACTGGTAAAAATTTTTACAATATATTTAGCGGCGTATGTTAATTTAAAGTATGTAAAGAACATATTGTTAAAGAAAGAAAACTTGAAGAATGCTCAAAGAAAGCAATATATATTTGTTAAAACTGTGAAAAAGAATATTTAATGGATAAAATAAGAAATAAACATAAAAAGTAAGTTTTTTAGATCGAATATTATAATGAGTTAAAAGTAAATTAAATAAAATAGTTAGAATAAAAATTGACTGTTAAATAATAAATAATTAAAAATATTTAGAAAGAGATCTAAACAAATCAAAATTAATTTAAAGATTAGAAATAAATTTATGTTAATAATATGTAGGAATTGAAATAATAAATATAATCATATACAGAAATGGTTGAATTCTTTACTAAAAATTATTAAAAGTATGTTAATGATGATTAATAATAATAAATACAAAAAGATTAGATATATTTTGAATTACAACAGATAAATAATGATATAAATTAATAAAATGAAAATTTAGAGGGCATTAATTTAGATTTATAATAAATATATAGCAAATTAAATATAAAATAAAATTAAATAATAAAATATAAAACAAATACAAATTTATTAACAAGTGAAATAATAATAAATTCAAAAGCTAGTATAAAAGATGAAATAACATTAAAAAAAATATCTAATAATAAAAAAAAACATAGCTAATACCATGATATTTTTAATGAAAACTATGAATTATTAACTTCATAAAAAATATAAAGAAAATATTTAAAAAAAGAAGGTGATATTGAAAAATTGGATACTTGTAAAACATGCCAATGCACTATATAATGATTAATTAAATAATAAATATAAGTATAAAATATTCAATATAATTTATTAATTGTGTGTTTTTTCAGAATATTAATAGTGCTTCTATAGATAACGAGATCTATAACATAAACTAAAGAGTAAATTCCTCCAATAATTGCAAAAAGATTAGTGAAATATTAATAAAAGCATCGGTTTTTCTAATGAATCTTAATAAAAACCGGCTACATATTATATCTAAACCATATGGCAGGCATGAAAGGCATAGCATAATGCTAACTATTATAAGTAAACTGATAAAAATCAAAGTATTTTTGATCAACAGTTATCAACTAACTGGCTGATATTTAAAGGAAATACTCATAATTAATGCCAATATCAGTCTAAATATTAACAATATTATCTAACTAATTAGTCTTAATTTATTGATAATATTAATTAATAGTTTGGAGATGCGTGAAGGTAGAATCATGATTAGAAAAAGACAAATGATATATCTAATGACTCAAATCTAATTAATAATCCTAAAACTCTTTTTCCTATTAAATTCTATATACAACATCTCAATAATCATGAGCACTAATATGAATATTACCAGGTACTTTTTCAGTAATAACAACTCCAATAATTCTGCATCCCTACTTCTATTTCAACTATTATAAAGCAGATTAGAAAATGGATTCATGATCTGGCTTATAATTAGGATCATAATAATTTTAATCCATTATAAGTTAATGATCAGCATTATATTATTATTTTTTAATCTACATATTAACTTTAAACTCATTAACATTGTTCTCTAAATCTAATGAGGCAAGAGAGCAAGGCAGATTGAAAAGCAGGATATCGATATTGATTTTGAAGAGTGAAGTAGAGTTATGGTTAAGCTAGGAGTCAAGTAACAGGGTTGTTGCAGTTAAAGGCAGTGTTTGTTTATAGGATTCTATTATTATCATTATTAGCATTATCAATAAGAAAAAATATGAGAGGATTGTTGAGGGGTATGTTGAGATCCGATTGTCATGGGGAATTCTGCGTTGGAGGTCTAGTTTCTTTATTTATTAAGATAAGCTACGTCCGAACATTTATAATTTTATTTATATTTATATTTATTCATTCAATTATATTTTTTTTAATTCATTTTATTTATTTAGTTATTATCAATTATTTATTATATTATATTTATTTATTATATTTATAATAATTAATTGTATTTATTATTTGTTTATTTATATTAATTTAATTATATTTATTTAATCGTCATTATTACTAATTATAATATATTTAATTATATTTATTCAATTAATTATATTTATTAATAATAATATTTATTATATATTATGTTTATTAATTATTATATTTATCCTTTTAATTTTACTTATTTTATTAATTTTGCTTTTTTATTTATTATTTTATTCAATTATTTTAAAATTTAATGAAAATCATTAAGTAAATTAAAATTATTCGTTTTTTTCTATTTAAACTTATGGATTTATAAGATTTTAATTCAAATTATGATTGTCAAATTTTTTTTTGTTTTAATTACTCTGAATTTAATTCAAAACAAATTAATTATTATTAATATTTATATTATTACTGTAACTATAATTTATATTTTTTTTATGATTACATAATTAAATATTATTAATATTATTATTAATTTTTTCATTAAATTAAAAATTTATGTTTGTAAATTTATTTTTTACATCATCAATTAATTTGATATTATCTTAAATATTTTTAAAATCAATTTAATTATTATCAATATTTTAAATATTCATTTAATTAAATTAATTATTATTATCTTACAAAATACCAATTTTCATTTAATTATTACATTACATAATATTGTCAATTTTTATTTATTTATTATTTATTTTAAAATTAGTGATTCTATTATTATTAATATTGTATTAATTAATTTTTTAATTTAAATTATTTCTAAAATCATTAATTTTTTATTATAATAAATAAATTTTATTTTAAGCGTCATTATTTTTATCAAAATCTTCAATGAAATGTTTCAAATAAGAGTTGAATCTATTTTTTATTTTAGCTTCACTCCTATTATTAAAATATTATTTCATCAAAGACCACTTTTTACCATAAGTTAAATACAATTAATAAATTAACAAATCCTCATCATCAGTCCATCTATTTTGATTAATGCAAGGATCAAGAAAATTAACAAATCTATTCCTAACTTATTTACCTGATTTTATTATATTATATTTGTATTTTAATTCTACCGATATATTTTCCCATTTATAACCATATTTCCTTTACACTATTAATAATTTATTATCCTCCTCGTCAGTCCAATGATGTCTTTATTTAAGAGATGGATTTAATCTTTTAAATCTTTATTGGACTTGGGATTTATTTCTTTTTTTATATTAATTTATATCTTATAATACTCTATTAAAATCTCCTTAATTTTTTTTATACGAATCTTACAATAAATTATCTTCTTAGGAAGTCCATTTTTACCATGCTTTTTTTATTGGAACGCCTTTAAAAATTTTTAGATTCCTTATATATTTATTATAAACAGTTTTTTAATTTTTAGCTTTTTTAATTTCATTTTTTTATTTGTTACCGTTTTCATTTTAATTATATTCTTATTTTATTTCTGGGCAATTATCTTTCTAATTTTAATAGTCTTAAATATTATTTTTCTTATTATTTGTTTCTTATTTTTCTAATTATTAATAATTTTATTTCTTATCAATTTAAATGTCAGGCACTTATTTTATTAATTACTAAATATATTTTTAGAAATCAATTATTTATTATTCTTGTATTTTAAATTGATTTTAATTATACCATAATAAATATAATTATTATTAAATTTATTACTTATACCATAATTCTAATTATTATTATTATTAAATTTAATAAGAATCTTTTATTTGATTTTAATTATAAAATTAAAATTTTTAATAATTTTCTATCAATTAAAAATAAAATTATTATAATATCAGTTACTTATGTTTTTATTATATGTCAAAATTATTTTTCAAAAATTAAAATTAATTTTAATATTCTTATAGCTTTTCATTCATAATTTTTTAGTCTTAATATTAGTTTGATAAGTTTTGAATATTATATCATTCATTTTAAATTAATATATTAATGTCGTTTTATTCCAAATTTTTATCATATACACTTTAATAAAATTAACTTGGAATATTTTAAGCAAAATAATTATCTTAAATATTTTTTAATAATTAAATCTGTTTTTAAATTTCTTAATTATTAGGTAAAATATTGTCTACATAATTTTAACTTATCAAATTTTATTTATTTTCTGATTAAATTTAATCATTAATATTAAAGTCATTTTATTTATTGTTTATTTATAGTGCTTAATTTTTGTTTAGAAAATTCTATTTCGTTATAAAATCTTATTAAAGAGTTTATATCTCATTATTTTGAATTTGATAAAAATTAAAACTTTAATTGAATTAGAGTTTATGAGTCATTTAATATATTAAGATATTAAGATAATTGTTAATCTTATATATTATTGTTAATTTAATCTAGAACATATATAATATTTGATATATATTAAATACCGACAATTAATAAATAAAATTATTAAAAAATAATTTTATTTATTATATTTATAAGGTATATCAAGTATAATTATTATTGAAAATAAATGATTTATTTTTATATTTGTTGAAATAAAAGCTTTTTAAATAATATTAAATTAAATATTAATTAAATTATTTTATTTTATTTTTATATTATTTATAATAAATATAAATTTAATCACATGAACTCATATTAAAATAGTGTCTATATTATAAATTTTATTTTAAAACATTTATTTTTATAAAAACTTATAATTTAATTGATTTTATTAATAATACATTAAAATTATTTTGATTTCTAAAATAACGAATTAATTAATGATTTTTTAAATTTTTATTATAATATATAGTTAATTTATTTAAATTAAAACAATTATTACTAAAAACAAAAAAAATATAAATATATTTGAAATTAAATCATTTAAATTAATTCCTATACCTATCCAATAACTCTTTCCTCTAATCTTTAGTACTATAATTACTAAATGGACAACAACAACAACAACAAGTATCAAAACAATTAAAAATAAACCCCATTTAACCATCCTTTTTAATTGCTTTCTAAATCTCTGCTTGATCTCCTCTCAATACTCCCATATGATTACCCTCAATTTCATCCTTCTTAATAGAAACCCCTTCATCCATCTTAATCATATTATTTATCACCATCATTCCCACCTCTGGTCCAATTGGAAGCATCTACATAATCGGAGTTACTAATGGACCTTCTTTATTAGCATCTTGTTTGTTACCTACCAGAATTATATTCTCAGCTACTTACTTTATGTAAGTATACATTGAAACTATCGATTTTATTTCATTGGCTTATGATAAACAAACGTCTCCAATACTAAATATGTTTTTAAATACTTTTTCATTTCCTTTATTCTTATTAATTAGTAATGGATTTACAGAGCTGACTTAGAAATACTTATTTACATAAATCTAATTACTGTAAGGATCAAGACATTTTAATAGCTAAGCACTATTTTTAAAATATTTAGGAGGTCCTTCATATTTAAAACCAGTACAATCTATCACGAATTAATATTAATCCAATAACTATTAATCGCTATTGGTATTTAATAATATTGTAATTTTAAGCTTTGTTAAATGATCTAGTATCATTTAAGAAGCTTTTTGAGAATTATAACTAGAAATAAGCCTATCTCCTCTTTAAACAATAGTAACTTTTTTATTAGGAAAAGCATGTTTGACAAATCCAGCAGTTTCAACCCCAGTTGACCCTCCTCCCAATATTAACACAGATTCAGCTTCCCTTAATTTCTAATGCTATTCTATAACAATTTTATTCATCTCCTCATAACTATAACTAATTTCATAAGGTTACTTCCATGGCATTTTCAATGAAGATCCAGTTGCTAAAACTAATACATCGTAATCTAATTCTATAAAAGAGTTGTCTTTTAGTTTTACTTTTATTTTTTATTCATTTTCTATTACTTCATCTAACCATCCTTATTGTAAAGTTATTGAGATGTTTTTGTTTTGCTTTATATTATTTAGTTTGTTTATTATTTCTTTATATGGCTCATTTAGTTTTTGGAATTATTAAGGGTCTATTATGGTTTTCATCGAAGTGCAGATAAAATTGAAAAATTCATTCTTTTCAACTAATGTCACTTTTATTTTTTTGTTTAATTAGATTAATTCGTTTAGTAGTTTTTAACCTGCAAATGAAAATCCTACTATTATTAATTCAAACTCTTTTTCTTCGTATGACTATGATCCACCCATTTTATTATCAAGTTTAATTTATTTTTATAAAAATAAATATTCAATTTATTTATGATATTAAAATTATTATTTAAATATATTAATTTGATTAATATTGAAAATAAATAATTAAAATAATAAATAAGCAAATTATTTTTTAAATAATATAAATAAAAAAAATTAATAAAATTATTGCTTGTAATTAATATCATGAAAAATCTATATAATTAGAAGTGCTGATTTGTAAATGTTATTTGGGTTGAGGTGGGTTCTATTAAAGTTAATGACTTTCTTTAAGAAGAGAATCATAATTTGAAGAATCCATTAACTCCTAATTTTATTAAAAAACTTAACTGTTTGTAAAAGATCCTATAGTTTTATTTTATTTCTATGAATTTTAATTATTATTTTCATAACCTTGTTATTCTTCAAATATTATCTAACTACTGTTTATTAAATTTTTCATGTCTAAATTATCATTTTCATTTTATTATTATAATTATTAATAATTCTTTATTGGGATTATTACTATAGGCTATGATTCTTCTAAATTCATATTGCATTCTTCTATAATTTATTATTTATTTAGTTATTCTTCTTTCATTTTATCAAAAAAATTATGTAATTCACTATCATTATTTAATTCATTATTTTCAGTTTTTAATACTTTATTATTCATATTATTTCTATTTCTTCTATTAATTTTCTAAATGTCCTGATTACTTTTTTATTCGACAACACTATTATTAGCACTAAATTAAGTTTTGCTAAAAGAATTAGTTCTATTTTTTGTTGGC
>Ga0315908_10002461_pt1 | contig 13546 bp, 6 predicted proteins | sample LakEriMetagenome_12_FD_203520 | JGI IMG/M metagenome (GOLD analysis project Ga0315908, IMG submission 203520) | Freshwater fungal communities from buoy surface, Lake Erie, Ohio, United States - Buoy 4 MA124 | ecosystem: Environmental > Aquatic > Freshwater > Lake > Lake biofilm | place: USA...
GGATTTAGTGGCCCGTTCGGAGGCGCAGCGGGTGCACCCGCGGGAGCCGACGCGCACTTCGGATCCGCAATCCGGGCAGATGAAATAATCGGCTTTAAGCATGAAAAGACGGGATGAGCCCGCCACGAAAGTATACGCTGTGAGTGACGGGTGCGGCAAGGAGAAGCGACGCGGATGGGGCTTCTAGACGAATCGGGCGGCCGTGGATGGGGGTTGATTTCTTTTTTCAGAATCGACCCTGAGGTTCGGGTGGCGGCGGATGGGGCAAGGATCTGGGTGTGCAGGGGCGATTTCTTTTGCACCCGGTGGCTGTGGTGCGTCATAATGAATTATTTCCGCCGCATGTGTCGTTCATTTCTTTCTTTGGCTGTTTTTTTGGGGGCTCTCGTTTCCTGTCGGGCTTGGTCGCAGGAGGGGAATTTTGCGCTGGGTCGGCCGGTTATTTCCAGTGCTCAGGTGGTGCCAGGTAATCCGGTGGAGAGTTTGACGGACGGCAACCGGAGGACCTTCACTCATCCCAACGCCACGTCTGGCACGCGCGGGTTTTATTATCAAATTGATCTCGGGCGGGTGAGGGTTCTCGATCGGATTGCGCTGTGGAGTCGACCTGATTGCTGTCCGGAGCGACTGCGGCGGTATCGGGTGACGATTTTTGCGGATGGCGGGAATATTCCTGGTCAGATCAACTGGACGGGGGATGTGCGGATGGATGGCACGTATGTGGCGCGGGGGACGGCGGACACGATTGTGGCTGGGCAAGGGGCTGGTGTACTTTTTGGGGGGCGGTATCTTCGGATTGAGAATTTGGGTGGTGATGGCAGTAGCCCGCAGATTGCTGAGGTTGAGGCTTGGCCGGCGGCGGTGCCGGTCATTCGGAGATTTGATACTGACGCGGGCAACCTCACGGTCACGGGACAGGCCGGCCGGCCTGGGGCCGCGGTGCTGGGGTGGCAGGTTGATAATGGGACGACGCTTTCGATTGCGCCGGAGGTGGGGCCGCTGGCCACCGCCACGGGCACGATCACGGTCAGGCCGGATGTGACCACCACCTACACACTGAGTGCCACCAACGCGGCGGGCACCACGACCGCTACTTTGGTCATTGGTGTGGATGAACCGGAAACGCCTCCGTTGATCAGCGAGTTCCTGGCCTCCCCGGATGGCACGTATTTTGACGATGATGACGAGAGTGTCGACTGGATTGAAATTGCCAATCCCAACGTGTTTGCGCTCAATTTGAAGAACTATTCTTTGAGCGATGATCCGGCTCGCCTGGCGCGGTGGGTATTTCCGTCGGTGACCGTGCCGGCTCGCGGTCATTTGGTCGTTTTTGCCTCGGGCAAGGCGCGTTGGGAGCCGGGGGCACCGGCGCATACGAATTTTTCACTGAAGACGGATGGTGATTTTCTGGCGCTGACGGCTCCTGACGGGGTCACGGTGTTGAGCCAGTTTCCGGCCACGTTTCCGGTGCCAGCGTCCTATCCTGAGCAATCACGGGGGCGGAGTTACGGGCTGGATGCGGACGGGCGTGCCCGGTATTTCAGTCCGGCCACGCCGGGCGAACCGAACGGGGCTGGTTTCCTTGGGGTGGTTGAAAATCCGGTTTTCACCGTGAATCGCGGGGTGTTTACTGGTCCGCAGACGGTGGCGGTGAGTACCTCCACTCCCGGTGCCACGTTGCGGTACACGCTGGACGGGAGTGCCCCGTCGGCCACGACCGGGCTGGTGTACGCGGCGCCGTTGACGATCAGTACGACTACCGTCCTGCGCGTCATTGCCGTCAAAGACGGTTTTGCGCCGGCCACCGTCATGACCCAGACGTATATTTTCCCGGAAGGCGTCAAGGCGTCGTCAGTCATGCGCACCAGCATCACCCGGCATGCGACCTACGGGCCGCAGGTTATCCCGGCGCTGACCGACTTGCCCAGTCTCTCGATGGTGACGCCCCTCGCGATTCCCAATGGGGTTGACGTGCCGGCCTCTCTTGAGTTTATCGTCCCCAACGGGGCGCCGGGCGAAGGGTTTCAGGAAAACTGTGGAGTGGAGCGGTTTGGCGGCGACTACACGGATTTTGCCAAAAAGAGTTTCCGTTTCCATTTCCGCAAGTCATATGGAAACGGGCGGCTGAACTATCCTATTTTTAAGGGGTTTGAGCGCGGTCTGGCGCCGGTCACGAGTTTTAACTCATTGGATTTGAGAAATGGATCGCATGACATGGTGGATCGCGGGTTTTATTTATCCAATCCCTTTACGGACGCACTGATGCTGGACATGGGGCAATTGAGTCCGCACGGGCGCTGGGTGCATTTGTATTACAATGGCACGTATTGGGGCGTCTATCATTTGCGCGAGCGCTGGGATGCGGACATGCAGTCCGACTATCTTGGCGGGCAGCCGGAGGACTATGAATCTATCAATGGAAATCTCAATGTGGGAGGTTGGGCTGAGCCGGGCGATCCGTACGACGGTGACGGCAGCGCGTGGGCGCGCATTAAGTCGCTGCGGGGGAATTACGCGCAGGTGAAGTCGTATCTGAATGTTCCGAATTATGTCGATTACATGCTGACCTTCATGTTTGGTGATTCTGAAGATGAATACCGGGCGTCTGGAACCCGGGCGGCAGGATCCGGATTTCGGTTTATGATCAATGATGCGGACGGCTGGTTGCGTACTTCGGCGGGAAACAATACGACGCGGTCCGCGCCGGGGCGGCAGCGGGGTGATGGCCCCGGCAGTATTTTTTCCATGTTATACAAGGAGGCGAACCAGGATTACCGGATGTTGTTGGCCGACCGCATTCAGAAGCACATGTTGAATGGTGGGGCCCTGACGCAGGCGCGCAACGTGGCGCGCCTTGACCAGCTGGCGGACGCGCTGGAGCGGCCGTTTATTGTGGAAAGCGCGCGTTGGAATTACCGCACGCCCAGCTCGTGGTTGACGGCCAAGAATCAGATTCGCAATTCTTGGTTGAATACGCGCTCGACGACTGTGCTTGGGCAGTATCGCAGTGCCGGGTTTCTCCCCAGTCTGGCGGCGCCGCTCTTTAGCCAGCGCGGCGGCCCGGTGGCGGCCGGGGCGCGGATCGCTTTGACTGGTACCTTAGGCACAATTTATTATACAGACGATGGCTCGGATCCGCGGTTGCCGGGCGGGGCGCTAGCGCCGTCGGCCCGGGCGGTGCCGACCGGAGTGGTGACCGAGCCGGTGGTGGCCGCGGGGGCGCGCTGGAGGTGGTTCACGGATCAGGCTGGGCTGGGGGCTAGCAACGTGGTGGTGGGGCAGGCGGGTTATGATGCCACGCATTGGAAGCATCCTGATTTTGATGATACGGCGTGGGGCGAAGGTCTGGCCGAGCTGGGGTATGGCGAGGATGACGAAGCCACGGTGTTGCCGTTTGGCGATCCGGTCGATCGGTATCGCACCGTTTATTTCCGTCATGCCTTCTCGCTTCCGGTGGATTCGACGGTCACGGCGGCTACTTTGCGTCTCAAGCGGGATGACGGGGTGATTGCCTATATCAACGGCGTGGAGCGGGCGCGCGATGGATTGATCGATGTGGTGACGGGCGAGTCGCTGGCCCTCACGGCGGCGGATGACGGCAAGAATTTTCTGAGTTTCACGGTGCCGCCGGCCGCCTTCCGCAGTGGTCGCAATGTGTTGGCGGTGGAGCTGCATCAATCGACGGCGAGCAGCAGTGATGCGAGTTTTGATGCGGAGTTGGTGGTGACTCGCACGACGGGGGGTGATTCGGGAGTGGAAATCACTCGCAATACGTTGGTCAGGGCGCGCGCGCGCAATGCCGGTCAATGGTCGGCGTTGGATGAAGCCTTTTTTCAAGTGGCGGCTACGCCGGTGGCGCCCGGCGAGGTGGTCTTCTCGGAAATCAACTACCATCCGGGTACTGCGGCGGCCGAGGAATTTGTGGAACTACAGAATATTTCCACGGCGGCCGTCAACCTGCGCGGGTGCCGGCTGACCGAGGGTATCGAGTACAGTTTTCCTGACAACCGCGATACATTTCTGGGGCCAGGGCAGCGGTTGGTGGTGGTCGAGGACATTTTCGCCTTCCAGCAGAAATACGGACTTGAGGTGCCGGTGACGGGAAGGTATGCCGGCCGTTTGGCGAATCAAGGTGGGGGTGTGGTGCTGGTGGCCCCCGGCGGGACAGAACTGGCCCGCGCCCGGTATGACGATATCGAGCCTTGGCCCTCTGGCGCTGACGGCGCCGGATGGACGCTGGTTCGGCGGCCGGGCGCGGCCGATCAGAATCAGGCCGCTTCGTGGTGGAGCAGCGCGGCGGCCGCCGGTACTCCTGGGGGTACTGATACTCTTCGTTTTCAGGGTGATCCCGATGGGGATGGCGATCGCGACGGCGTCTCCGCCTTGGTGGAACATGCGCTGGGCACCAGTGATGCCGATTCCGCATCCGGGTCGAGTGGCGTCCAGGCCAGTCCGGGGGGGAATGGGGCGGTGATGGTGGTCGTGCGCCGCAACCTGCGTGCGGAGGATGTCGTTTGCCGGATCGAGACCTCGCTGGATCTTGACACGTGGTTGCCGTCGTCCACTGAGCCTACGCTGGTTTCACAGGTGGCACACGGTGACTCTACGGTCACTGAGACGTGGGCGGTGGCGGTGCCGGCCCCGGCCAACACGGTTTTTGTCAGGGTCCGCGTCGAGCCGTCACTGTAGCGGCTGGGGCGGGGCGGTCGAGTGGTCGGCCGTCTCATTTGTGCTGTTTGATCCATTTCGCTCGACAATCAGCGCCAGTTCATTATCGGGCACATTGATCATATGAGAATCTTGGTAGCCTCTGACAAATGGAAAGGCTCGTTGAGCGCTCCGGCGGCGTGTGCGGCTATGCGGTGTGGGTTGAAGGTTCTCTGGCCTGAGGCGGAGATTCTTGAGCGTCCGATTGCGGACGGCGGGGAGGGGACGGCGGAGGCGTTGGCGGCCGCCTGTGCCGGGCGATGGATGACGGCTACGGTGACCGGTCCGCTAGGCGATCCCGTGTTGGCGGGATATGCGTTGTTGCCTGATGGGACGGCGGTGATTGAGATGGCGGCGGCGGCGGGGCTCGTGTTGACGAACGGGCGGCTGGATCCATGGCAGGCGACGACGCGCGGGGTGGGGGAACTGATGCTCGATGCGGTGGCCCGCGGGGCGCGGCGATTGATCATCGGGCTCGGTGGTAGTGCGACCAACGATGCGGGAGCGGGGCTAGCCGCGGCCCTAGGCTGGGAATTTGAGGCCCTGCCCATTGCCTCTCATGTGGTGGCGCCTCCGGCGGCGCCGTGGACCGTGGAAACGTTGGCGGCCTGTGACGTGACCAATCCGCTGCTCGGACCACGCGGATGCACCCGAGTGTTTGGCCCGCAGAAAGGCGTGCGAGAAGAAGATTTTCCCGCCTTCGAGCAAGCGTTGTCCAGCCTAGCCTCGTTTTTTCCGTCGGAAATCGCTGTCACTCCGGGCGCGGGGGCCGCCGGCGGCCTCGGCTTCGGATTAATGGCATTTTGCGGAGCGCGTCTGGTCTCCGGCTTCGGCATCGTCTCTGAGTTGTTGCAGCTCGAGGCAAGCGTGGCCGCCGCAGATTTGATTGTGACGGGTGAGGGCAGCTTGGATGATCAGACACTCAATGGCAAAGGCCCGCACGGAGTGGCCGAACTGGCCCGGCGCCATGGACGGCCTGTTGTGGCCGTGGGTGGACGGGTCACGGAAGCGGCTCAGGCAGGTTTCACGTGCACTGTAGCAGCCACTCCGCCCGACATGCCGTTGGATGAAGCCATGCGCCGGGCGCCCGAATTGATTGAAGCTGCCATCATCCGGGCTGCGCCGGCGTTGCGACATCTCATGGGTGGGTGATGCGGTTGGGATAAGTGATGGGTATTGATGGGGCTTTTTCGCCAGCCAGCGACGGCAGGTGTCGCCCCCAAACGGGTTCACACCTGTTTCGCTCAAGAACCGTTGATTTGCCAAGCGGGCTGCCAGCTGCTAGCGCTTAGGGAATGAGTCATTCTGTTGTTCTTCTATTTTCGGGTCAGGGTGCGCAAAAAGTTGGGATGGGTGGTGATTTGGCGGCGGTTTCACCGGCGGCGGCGGAGCTTTTTGCGATGGCCGAGCAGGCGTTGGATTTTGATTTAACCACGGTGATGATGAACGGTCCGGCGGAGGTTTTGACCCGGACGAGTTATTGTCAGCCGGCCTTGTATTTGCATGGTTTGGCGGTGTTGGCGGCTTTGCGGGAGCGGGTTCCCACGTTGCGGGTGGCGGCGTGTGCGGGGCTTTCGTTGGGCGAGTTTACGGCGCATGCGGCGGCGGGGACGTTTTCCGTGGTCGACGGGCTTCATTTGGTGGCGGCTCGCGGTCGTTTTATGGATGAGGCTTGTGCTGAGTCGGCGGGGGCGATGGCGGCGATGATTGGTGGTGAGGAAGCGGCGGTGCGGGAGCTGGCGGCTGAGTGTGATGTGGATGTGGCGAATTTTAATGCTCCTGGGCAGATCGTGCTGTCGGGCAGCCAGCCGGGTATTGCCCTGGCGGTGGAGAGGGCGAAGTCGAGGGGCATTCGCATGGCCAAGCCGTTGCAGGTGGCGGGGGCTTACCACAGTCGTCTCATGCAGCCGGCGCAGGAAAAACTGGCGGTGGCGCTGGCGGGTGTGCCCATGAAAAGTCCGTCGGTGCCGGTGATTGCCAATGTGACGGCGCGGGAGGTCAGTGATCCGGCGGAAATCCGTCGTTCTTTGGAGGCGCAGGTGACGGGTTCTGTGCGTTGGACGGAATCGATGCAATGTTTGCGTGCCGCTGGCCACGAAGTTTTTCTGGAGCTCGGGCCGGGCGGAGTGCTGTCGGGGTTGATGGGCCGCATTGACAAGGCGGCGCGGGTGATGGCGATTGAGGATTTGGCGTCGCTGGACAAAGTAGCGGCCGAGCTGGTGGGGTGAGTGGCGGCGGGTTCAGCAGACGGCCTCCGCGGCCTCGGGATCTTGGAGCCTCAGCGGCGGCGGGGATTTCCTCAAGTGGCGGGACTGACATCTACTTCGACCTGCAGCCATTGTTCCCCGGCGCCCCAGGTGACGCCGCGGAGCGGGCTGACATCTAGAAAGTCCCGTCCCCAGGCGATGGTGATGTGCCGGTCACCCGGCAGCAGGTCGTTGGTGGGATCGAGGTCGATCCATCCCAGATCATCACCGCAAAAAAGGGAAACCCACGCGTGCGAAGCATCGGCGCCGACGAGTCTTTCCTGACCGGGAGGGGGGATGGTTTCGAGATAGCCGCTGACATAACGGGCGGCCAGGCCCATGGAGCGAAGGCATCCGATCAGAATATGGGCAAAGTCTTGGCAGACACCGCGGCGTTTGGTAAAAGCATCGGTGACCAGAGTGGCCACATCCGTCGCCACCGGATCAAAGGTGAAGTCAGTAAAAATCCGGTGATTCAGCTCGGCTGCGGCTTCGAGGACCGGCCGCCCCGGGGAAAAGCTCGGGCGGGCATATTCGGCAAAAATGGCGTCGGGTCCAACCAGAGGCGAGGCGAAGCGGAATTCAGCCGCCATGGCCGCTCCGGCCGCTCCGTCGCCACGCACCATCTCGACAATTTGCTCCCACGCGGGCGTCGCGGCCGGTCCATTCTTCGGGGGGGCGCTCACTTCCACATAACTCCGGGCCATGACCTCGAGCCGAGAATGCGAACCCGAGAGCTCGAAATAAACCGCTTGGTTACCGTAGGCATCAAGCCGGGAGACGCGGGCCACCGGTTCTGGCACGATCTCGATCTCGTGCCACGGGCATTTTTGGTGGGGTAGTGGGCGTGGCCCCAGCCGTGCCACGTGGTGCGAGACGGTGACCGGACACTCGTACGTGTACAGCGTGCGATGGACGATGTGGTATCTCATGGCTGATGGCGCGGCAGGTTCCGTATTTCCGGTCATCGCACCTTGGGCAGGGCGTGATTGAAGTAGTGGGCGGTCAGGAGTTCCGAGTAGTTTTCCAATCCGTGAACGAGTCGCTGGCACATGGCGGCCACCCGGTGGGAGGAAGCCTCTGGGTCGATGGCAACCAGTGCCTGCAGACTGAAGCTGGAGAGGTCCGAGAGGAGCCGGTCGGCCGCCTCTTTTTCCTGAGCGGAGCCGGCGCTCGTGGCTTCGCGCGGGAGCTGGGCGCTTTGGCGGGCCATCCAGTGGAGTTGAAAGGCGGCGGAACGCGGATTTGTTTCGTCGGAGATGAGCAGGTCCATGACGGGTAGCAGCTGGGGGGCGGCCACATGCAGCCGTCGGTACGTCATGGTGCTGTCGCACAATTCGAGCAAAGGAAGGAGGAACGACGGCAGTCCGGCATGGGCGCAAGCCGCTTCGCGGCAAAGGTCCAGCACGTTGACGGCGCGTTCGACGCGCCGTCCTAGCTCCAGAAACCGCCATCCATGACCGCGGGTCATGTTTTCCGCCTCCATGCCCGCCAGCGCGGCCAAGCTCAAAATCAGGGTGTCCAGCTGGTCCAGAAGCGCGGCCGGCGTGACGGTGGCCTGATCTGCGGGGGCCGCCAAGGATTCGAGGCGATTGATCAGGCGCCACATGTCGTCCGACAGCCGGTCGCGGGCGGCCGAGGCATTATAGCGCAGCCGCTGGGCCAGGGCTGGCACGGCGTCAGCGACGGTCGGGTCGGCTAACAGCGGGCGCAGCCGGTCGAGCGGCTGTCGAGCGGCTTCCTCCTTCCTCTCTTGTTCTTCTTCGGCCTGAGTGGGAGCGGTTTCTTTCCGGCGGCGCGGGAGTTTTTTGGTATGCCAGAGGAGGTGCATGACGACCTCTAATTCTGCGGTTTGTTGGCCGGTGTCTTCGCCGATCATGCGGCTGAGTCCGGCGCGGGCCATGCGGACGATGTGTTCGAGTCGTTCGGCGTAGCGGCCGAGCCAGAACAGGTGGTCGGCGAGTCGGCTGGGCACGCCGCCGGCTGGGCGTGCGGGCCGGACCACGATGGGGGTGGCTGGTCCGTGGGGGCTGGTGTCGCGTTCGTCTCCGATGATCCAGGTGTCTTTGCTCAGGCCGCCGTATTGCATGGTGACGATGGAGCCGGCGACGTCATTGCTGACGCGGGTCAGTCCACCTGGCAGGGTGAGGTGGCCGTCTGGGGTGGCCAGGGTGTAGGCGCGCCAGACGAGTCGTCGCGGTTCGAGGCGTCCTTCGTGCCATGTGGGCGCGGTGGAGAGGGCTAGCGGTTCTTGAGCGACGAAAAAATCTGGGGTGGCGGCCACTCGGGCGAGGATGGCGGATTTTTCCGATGGTGTGGCGTGGGCGAGGAAGACGGGGGGCTGGCGAATACCGACGAAGGCGCCCTTGATGACCCAGCGGTCGCGTTCGGCCAGCACGGCTTCGCGTTCACGGTGTTGACCTAGCCACCAGGTTCCGACTTGGGGCAGTTGGAGGTCTTCGCCCAGCAGGTGGCGGCAGAGGCCGGGGAGAAACGGAAAGAGGGCGGCGGTTTCGACCACACCCGCTCCGAGGGTATTAACGACGGTGACGTGGCCGGAGCGGCTGGCTTCGGTCAGCCCGGTGACGCCGAGCCATGCGTCGGCGCGCAATTCGAGCGGGTCGCAAAACACGTCATCGACGCGCCGGATGATGACATCGACGCGGCGCAGTCCTTCCAGTGTTTTGAGGTAGACCCAGCGGTCGCGGACGGTGAGGTCGGCGCCCTCGACCAGCGGGAACCCAAGCTGGCGGGCTTTGAAGGCGTGTTCGAAATAGGTTTCGTTGAACGGGCCGGGGGTGAGGAGCACGACCAGTGGTTCGCGGCGTCGAGAGGGCGACCATGCTTGGAGCCCGAGGCGCTGGTTCTCGGTGAAATCGGCCAGCGGGCGCACGCCGCAGTTGCGGAAAATATCCGGGCAGACTTGGGCCAGCACGGTTCTGTTTTCTAGGGCGTATCCGTCGCCGGACGGGGCTTGGGCGCGGTCGGCCAGCACCCGCCAACGTCCGTCCGGGCCGCGGGCGAGGTCGGTTCCGAGCAGGGTCAGGCGCGGGGCACGCCCACCCGGCCCCCATGCCTCTCGGAGATACCCCGGATTGCCCAGCACGAGTGCGGATGGCAGCCATCCCTCATGGAGAAGCCGTTGCGGGCCGTAGAGGTCGTCCAGAATGAGGTTGAGCAGGATGGCCCTCTGGCGCAGCCCGGTGGAAATCTCGTCGAATTCGCGGCGTTGGATAAGGAGGGGCAGGGCGTCCAGTTGCCATGGGCGGCTGGCGCCGCGGGCGTCTGAATACACATTATAAGTGGCCCCATGATCGCGCAGCAGGCGAGCCATTTCCTTGCTGCGATCATGCCAGTGGGCCGGGGATAAATGCGCGGTCGCCGCCACAAAATCACCCCAGCCCGGGCGCACGGCGCCGTGGGCGTCCACTGCCTCGTCCCATGATCCAGCCGGTGGACGATAGCTGTCCAGCCAATGGCCCGCCGTTTCTCCGGAGAGTGACGGGGCGGGTGCGGCCATGGTGGAAAGAGAAGAAATGGCAGAAATAAAGGATGAGAGACAGGGTAGATCGCCGGTGCAGGTAGAGACTACGGCAATGGCTCGCCCGTGCCCGCATAAATCCATTTTTCCACCATCCCATGGCGCATCAAAGCCATAGCCTCGGTAGGGAACTGGCCAAAAATCGTCCGGGCCGTATACCGTACATTGACCGCCCAATACGGCTCGCCTTCGATTTCGGTCCAGCGCAGAGGACTCCAGCCGAGCGCCGCGCCGGCCGGGGGCTCCGATAGTTTTCCGGACTGCTGGCGGGTGGCGATGCTCTTCTCGACGGCAGGAACGGTCAGGTCATCGCGTTGTTGTGGGCGCGGCCCGATGATGGCGAGGATGGCTGCGGGTGGCGTGGACTCCGATCCGGTGGGGGTGGTGGAAGTCGAAGAAGTGGTGGAAGTGGCTGAAGTCGAAGATGTTGATTTCTGTTCGATTTCCAAGCGTGCGGAGGCGCGGAGTTTTTCGACCTCGGCATTTTTGCGTTTTTTAAAGTCCTCGTAGACGGCGACCATGACGGATTGGAAATCAGTCGATTTCATGGCTACGGTTCCGCGCATGACGGCGTCTTGACTGGGGGCGATGATGAGGTTGCCTTCGGGGGTGGCGGCTAGGGCCACGACTTTACGGCCGGCCTCGAGGGTGCTGGTACCGACCCCGTTATTGAGGGTCAGGGTGGCGGGTGATTTCAGGGTGATGGGCCGCGGGAATGCTGACGGCGGGATTTTTTTCCAGTTTCCGACCAATGATTCGATGGGTTCGAACTGCATTTTTGGGTAGCGGGCGGCCAGTTCTTTTTCGATCAGGCTGGCGGCATCTCCGGCGGTGATGGGGCTGGCGGCTCGCGCGGCCTGGCGGGGCTGGGCTTTGCCCAAGACGCCGTTGGCGATCAAGTCGGTGGGGTCGGCGGGGGCTGGGGCGGCGGGCGGCTGCTGAGTTAGGTTTCGTGCATGTCGTTCCAGTTCAGGATAGAACCTCCACACGCCGTAACCGGCGGCGATGAGAATGAGGAGCCAGATTAATCGCTTCATGAATGATGACGGAGGGCCGGGTTCACCCTGAGTGGACACGGCCGGGTACCGCTTCAATGGACCGATCTCTGGACAACCTTCAACCGGCAATGCCCCAATCTGCCGCCAGGAAAACTACCGCTCGAGTGAAGGTTGATGACTAAAGCAGCTTGCAACCCGGCCTCGTCTGCTAAACTACCCCTTCGCGTCAAAATCCGGCGCGTGTTCCCACTGCCCGTTACCCATGAATGCCGAAAAGGCCGCGCTGAGCTATTTGCACACATTCTCCGATGAAGTCCGCGACGAAGCGGATGAGCTGCGTCGAGGGGGGGCCGTCAAAGAAATCTTTGGGAACTTCCAGTCATTCCAGACCCGGGTCCGCATCGGTGCGCAGATCTTCCAATGCACGTTCAAGTTCCTCGATCCTAAATGGGTTGGTACGATGAACAGCAAGGCGGAGACGACGGCTCCTCTCTGCGCTTCCATGCAGGAGTACCTGCATCGGGCCGGTGAATTGCCCGCCACTCCGACCAACGACGATGAAGAAACCATCGACGATCAAGTCGAGACAAAGCTGGGTCGAAAACTCGAGGTCAAGGAAACTGATTTTCTGGGGAAAATCGAAGGACGGTATACTAAATGGCTGCAAAAAGGGAGTGTGATTGACCATGACATGGTTCGACTGCACCCGCGGTGGCCGGTGGAAGGGTTTGATGCGTTGTCGCTCTGGCCGGCCAACGAACCGCCGGAGGATGTTTTCGAATTCTGGAATTACTGTGCTTATGCCTTGGTTAAGAAGAACTTGTCTTGGCCGCCATTCATGCATGCGATCACGGATCTTGATGCCACGCGTTTGCGATTTAGCGCGTGGGAGCGGGAGGCGGAGTTAGTTCGTTGGCGGGAGCGGACGGCGCGAGCGATTTTTGATGAGGCTCCGGCGCCGGTGCAGCGGGTGTCTTTCCGTCTGCAGGTGACGCCGCGGGAAGCGCGACCGCAGGTGCGTCGTGGTGGCGATGATTCCCCGTGGCGGCCGTTGGATTTTGTGGCATTGCGCGAGGAGGATGAGCGTGGAGTTTTGGAGTTTGACGCGGCGTCGGCGCTGCTGTGGGCGCAGATCAGGGACCATTGGAAATATGCTGAGCGTCAGGATTTGAGGCTCGATCTCGAAGAAAACCGCCGGTTGTTGGGTCGCTTGTTGACGCAGTCGTCATTGGCGAGGCATCTCGTTTCCATTGATGATGAGCCGCTCGACTGTCTTCCGGGGCGGCTGGGCTGGACGGCTGTCGAGCCTGGGGCTGAAGGTGAGCCGTATTTGTTGCAGTTGGTGACTGGGGACGGTCAGTCGGTGGCGCATGCGTTGACGGTGCTGCCTGGTCGGGAGACGATGTATTTATCGGATGACGTTGTTTTCCGTGGTCCGCGGCCGTGGCTGGCTGGGGCCGAGCTGGAGCCGCGGCATGAACTGCCGGCGGAAATTGTGGAGACGAGCCAGGGTGTTGATTTTCTGGTACGTTTGGGCGTGGTCCTACCCGAGTCGTTGGCGGCGCGGGTGGTGGGGGCTCCGATGAATGCGGTGGTGATCCTGCGGTTGACGGACAAGAAGTTTTCCACGGACAGCGAATATCTTTTTGCTGAAGTGACGGCCACTGATCCGACGGGGGTTCGGCGCGAAGGATTGCGAGGCAGCGAGTGGGAGATTGAGGTCGAGCCGCAAGCGGAGCGTGGGCAAATTGTCCGGTATGATTGCGCCTTGTTGCGTCGGTTTCCGGCCTTGCTCGAGCCGCTCGGGCTTTCGTGGGACGGGGTGAATCGTCGTTTTAAATCCAAGCTGACGAAGACCTTTCCTGAGAAGTTCTTTGCGTGGGTCAACGCTTTGCCGGAAGGCGTCAGCACGGAGATGGATCAGACGTTGGCCAGCGTGATGGCTGATCCATTGAAGGCGAGTGTGAAGTTTGATGTCAAACCCGCGGCGGAGAAAGGGGCTATTGACTGGTTTGATCTCAAAGTGGTCCTAGAGATTCCTGGGGCTGATCTTT
>Ga0315908_10002467_pt1 | contig 13538 bp, 12 predicted proteins | sample LakEriMetagenome_12_FD_203520 | JGI IMG/M metagenome (GOLD analysis project Ga0315908, IMG submission 203520) | Freshwater fungal communities from buoy surface, Lake Erie, Ohio, United States - Buoy 4 MA124 | ecosystem: Environmental > Aquatic > Freshwater > Lake > Lake biofilm | place: USA...
GGCGAGGTCGCCAGCTTTCGCCGCCTTCATCAGCGTCTCGAAATTTGCGCGGGCATAGTCAGGAATCGCCATGGCTGATCACCCCGTTGGCCGCGGCTTCCTTGTAGAACCGGTCGAACAGCGTGTGGGTCGATTCCGACCGGATGCTGCTGGCGGTGATCAGCATAGCCAGCCCGCCAAAGCCATCGGGGCGCATTTTCGAGCAGGTGAACGCCATGGTGACGGTCAGATGGTCGAGATCGGGCGAGCGGCGAACAATGTCCTGCAGCACGTCGGCCCAGAGGTCGCCGCACATGTCGAGGTCGATGTCGTCCTCGCCCAGGATGGCATCAGGGTGCTCTTCGATGAGCCTTTGCGCCAAGCGGCTGGTTTCGGGTGTGGCCGCGTCGAGCGCAGCCCGGACTTCTGCAGATGCCAGCGAGATCAGATCTCTCGCGCCGTCTTCGCTGCAATAATAGGCAGTTTCGCTTGTCAGTTCTTCGTCGAACACCTGCGACAGGAACAGGCGCTCGATCGGCAGCATGGCGGCGAGCGGGATCATCGGATCAACCACCGTGGGGGAGTAATAGTCGGCCATTGCATGGCTCCTTCAAATGTCGAAAATGGGGCGCGGGACGACCGGGGCCGCCCCGCGCGCAGGTTTATTCGGCAGCGATCGCGTATGCGTCGTCACCCTCCGCTTGTTCGGCATCGCCATCTTCGACACCGCCATCGTCAGCGAGGAAATCGGGCAGGTCAGCGATCTCTTCACCCGCCGGTTCGGCGACCGGCAGCCGCAGGGGTTCGGGCAGCCAGCCCGTGCCTTCAAGCAGCCGTTCAGCCTCGCGCGCCATGTCGCCCTTCTTCAAATGCTCGATCAGCACGGCAGTGGCATCGCCCTTGGCCTCGCGAACGGCCTCGATGATCCGGGGCTTGGTCACGCGGCCCAAGTAATTGTCCGCCGTCGGCCTCCAGCCCGCTTCGGCCATGTCGAGCCCGACCACCGTCGCCAGGGCATCGGCGGCCATGATCCGTTGCGCGACGCCGTGAGCCGAAATGCGACCGTCATAGCCCTTCACCGGCTCGAACAGCGCGTTGACCCCAAGCGATACGCAATGGGCCAGCAGTGTCATCTGCTCCTCGTAAGCCAGCCCCGCGAGTGCGGCCCACAATGCTTGCGGCTCATTGGGCAGGCGTGCCGCCCACTGCTCGTGCCGTGTCTGGATGTTGGTACTCCAGACGCTGTCGCGCAAGTTCGGAGCCGCGTTGCCGAGCCACGACTGGGTGACGCCGATCTGCACGCAGCCGGACTGCCCGTGCGACCGGAACACCGACAGGCACAAGGCATGCAGCAGCGCGATGAAGGCTGCATCCGGCGCATTGGCGAGGGCATCGCGCAGCGCGAGCGTGCGCTCGGCAGTCAGTTCGGAGACGAGCCGGTCAGGGAGTGGACGGATGGCATCGTCTTCGTCATCGGCGGCCTGCTCATTCTGCACCTGGCCGCTCACGGTGATCGCCGGGCCGGATGCCTGCTCAGGAGCTTCAGCACCAACAGGCGCATCGGCGTCTTCGGCAACCAGTTCGTCCTCGGGGCGGACATAGCCGCGGTCGATCCGCAGCCGTCCATCGTGCGCCAATGACACGAACACGCCTGCACGCGCCTGCTCATCAGGTTCGTAGATCGTGGGACGGCAGGTCAGCGGCGTCATCTCAGCGTCGATCTCGGTCAGGCGGGCATCGACCTCATCGGGCAGGTCGCAGCCGTCGCGATATTCCTCACCGATGGCGTCATATTCTTCAACCAATGTGTCGAGCCGGGCCTGTTCCTCATCGGTCAGCGGAATGGTCGTCCCGCTGATCCGGCGCTTGCCGCGCTCGCAGCCGAACGGCAGGTCGATTGCGGCTTCAACCCATTTCCAGCCTTCGGCACCGATTTCCTGCGCCACTTCGGAGAGCTTCTCGTTCACCAGCAGTTCGACCAGCGCCGGATCCTGCAGCCAGCCGTCTTCGTCCCCCGAGAACAGGTCGCGCATGACGTAGCCGCCAGCCTCGGTGTAAGCATCGATGCCGATGAACCGGACGCGCCGGTCGGTCGCGGCAATCGCATCCTCGGTCAGCAAGCGGCGGATGTGGTAGGCGGGAACGTGCTGGCCTTGGTTGACCTGCTCCCAGACCTGTTCCTGGCGGGCATGGTTGTCGGTGACCGAGAATGCCATGAGCTGCTCGAGCGACATGCCATCGTCGCCATAAACATCGAGCAAGCTGGGCGAGACCGAGGCAAGCCGCAGCCGCTGCCGCACGGTCGAGACCGAAACGAAGAAGCGCGCCGCAATGTCATCTTCGGACAGGCCGGTCTCGATCAGCGCGCTGAACGCGCGGAACTGGTCGAGCGGGTGAAGGGCGACCCGCATGACGTTCTCAGCAAGCGAATCCTCTTCGGCGATGCCCGCTTCGCGCACCACGCAGGGAACCGGCTGATCCTTGGCCATCCGCTTGGACTTCACCAGCAGTTCGAGCGCGCGGAAGCGGCGGCCACCCGCCGGAACCTCGAACATGCCGGTTTCGTTGCCATCATCGCCCACCACGGCCCGGACGTTGAGGCTCTGGAGCAGGGTGCGGCGATAGATATCGTCGGCCAGATCATCGATCGAGAGGCCCGCCTTCACGCGCCGGACATTTTTCTGGCTCAGCACCAGCTGGGAAAAGGGGATGTCGCGCGAGGAACTGAGCACGAGTTTGGGTAAAGACTTGGTCATGGGGTTTCTCCATGACGGGCCGCCGGGAGCCTCTCTCTCGGCCTCGACCCGTCACGAAGCGAAGCGCCGCCCTCTCACTCTGGAGAAGGCAGCGCCTCACAGGAGAAATACCCGGGACCGACCAGGACTCAGTGAACCCGATCGAGCAGCTTTTTCGCCTTGCCCTCCATGTCGAGGCGAGCATCCTGATGGGTCTTGTCGCGGGCGAGCGCGGTGATGCCCTGCACGAAATCGAAGATCGATTCCGGCGGGCGGCCTTCCTCGGCCAGCACTGCGTAGATGATCTTGCCGGTCTCAGCCTTGGAGAAGCCGCGTGCCCGCAGGAAGTCGCTGCGATCCTCGTCGGTGCGCGCGACGATCCGTTCCCTGGCTGTCTTGATGCCATTGATGAAGGGCTGGGGCGAGGAATTCGCGAAGCCTTCCAGGGCCGGTGCTGCTTCATGGGCGAAACGGTTCGCGGCATACTTGCTGTGACGGATGCTGATTTCCTCGAAGTCTTCGACGCCCCAGAGGTTCCGGTTCTGGCAGACGGCGCGCAGGTAGAAGCTCGCCATGCCCAGCGTCTTGGCCCCGACCTCGGAGTTCCAGCAGTAGAAACCCCGGAAGTAGAGATCGGGCGATCCGTCGGGCAGTCGGCCCGCTTCGATCGGGTTGAGGTCGTCGACCAGGAACAGGAACACGTCCCGATCCGACGCATAGAGTGTGGTCGTGTCGCGGGTGATATCGACGCGGGGATTGTAGATGCCAGTCGACCAGTCGAGCACGCCCGGCACCTTCCAGCGCGTGTCGCCGGTGCCATTGCCTGCGATCTTCTGAACCGCTTCGACAAGTTCATGGTCGTAGATCCGGCCATAGTCGGGGCCGGTCACGGCGCGCAGTTCCAACCTGCCCCCAGAAACGGGATCGTCGGTTTCGAGCGTCTTTATCTGCTCGGCGCGGTGAGAGGTCAGTCCGTATTGCAGGTTGATCGCCGCGAGCGGTGCCGGAAGCTGACGCAGATAGGCTGCGGGCGCGCCCACCTGGCTTGCCAGTTGGCCGAAGCTCCAATGGGTCGGCGTCACCGGCGCGTCCGCGCCGGGCAAGATCAGCGCCAGGCGCTCGGGATTGTTCCGGTTCGCCTCGACGTGGATCAGCGCACTTTCGACGACGCGGGTGCGACTGCGTTCGGATCGACCCCGCACCGAGCGGGCCAGATCGCCCAGCGACAGAAAGCGCTCATCGTCGGGCCGCGAGAACCACTCTGATGAAACCCGGCCAATCCGCTGACCGCGGGAGGCATCGACCTTGTAACCACCGCCCGCATCGCGGCGGGTATCGAGAACCTGCATATTCATGGGAACATCTCCATGACGGGCGGCCGGGAGCCTCTCTCTCGACCCTCATCCCGTCACGGCGAAGCCCGCCAGCCTCTCACTCTCACCTTCTCATGGGTCCGGTCGCGCGAGCGGCTAGCGAGATTGCCAAGGCAAGAATCTGCACCCTGAAAGTAGGCGGGGATTGATTACCTCGCCCTTGCAGGCGGAAAGGCGGGGCTTGTCGCCTTTCCGCCTGCACAAGAAACCATGATCGCCGGTTCAGAGTGCGCGCGGGGCTTCCGACATACGCCGCGCCCTCAGGAGCGCGTCCGCAAGGGCGCGCGGGACAGAGCGCGACTTCCCCCGCTCCGTCTATTTCGGCCAGATGATTGTGAAACCTCGATCTTCATCGGGCCATGCAAGGCCGAACCCGCTCGCAAATGCGAGCGCGCGGTCGTCTGCATTCGACACTGCGGTTTCGACGACGATCAGCTGCCTGCTCGGCCATTGCTGTTGCTGCTTGTAATCAAGCAACTGACCGATCGCGGTGCGAATCGCGAACCTCAAGGTTGCGGGCTCGGTGGGTTTGATTTCGGCCATGACAGCGAGGCCCTTGCTGTCGACATAGCGGAGGTCATCCCGGAAGGTTTGCAGGAACCTGACCCCTGGGTCGGTACGGCTCAAAAACGCCTCGAAACGCCTCTGGAGCTTGTCATGGCGAGGGCTGATGACTGCTTCATAAGCGTTCACGTAGCGCGAATAATCATCCGGCGTAGCGCGTCCCGCCTTTCCGCCACCACGTCCGCCATTTCGGTCCGTGCTGGAAGGTGCGGCTGCGCCGTTCAGCAGTTTCTGAACGCCGCGAACAAACCGGCGTGCATCGGCATTTTGCGTGTCCTGTGCGTACCACCAGCTGGCCTGACCGCTCCAGCCAGGTCCTCGCCCTAGCGTCAGGGTGCGCTCCTTGGTCGGCAGTAGTACGGCATCGTCGTTTCTGGCCTTCACGCGAAATGACTGGATTTCATCATCCTTGTGCCGGGCAGTCGGGTATTGGCCGTTGAACAATTGCCGATGACGGTAGATCCGTGCGTTCCGGTACCATCCGACGATGCAGCGAGGGTCATGCCCTTCAACCGGCGCGGTCCAGACGATATCCACACCGTCGAGATATTGGTCGCTCCGCCCCGCGCCGAGCCGCTCGATGCAGACCTGCCGGTCATCGTCACCTTTGATGGTTTCGAAGTGGCCATAAACAAAGCCGTCGTTGCACTTCAGGAAGTTCAGTTCCTCGCCGCAATAGCCTTCGGATCTCGGAAAACCGCCGCCGCCGAGCGGAGGATCCTTGCTGTTCCTGCCGGCGTAGTGCTTCATCCAGGCAATGTTGCAGAAGAGTATCGGCATTTCCTGCATAGGCCTCGCACATGATTGATCTTGCAACGATATTCCGAGGCATCGCGAATAGCGAGAGAAATGGCGACGTTACTACGCAAGGACTGGCCAGTGTGGGGCGCACGGATTCCGGGGCGTTGCGGGGTGCCCCCGCAGAAGGGGTAGGCGGAGACAGCCAGATGGCTCCGGCTCAGGGGAAGGCTTTCCCCTACTCCCCATCACGACCTTGAAAAATGACCGAACTCGTTCGCATCCATCGGATCAAGTCCGTAAGCTTCGAGTACCTTGTTGAAGGTATCACGGACAGCATCGGTTACCGTTGCGGTGGTAACTTCATCCAGAACGAAACCCCATTCGACCCGATCTTCGAGCGCCACGGTCGTGCCTTCGCCTCGGCCGAAACGGTTCGGCCAAGCAGTTCCGGCGAGCCCTTCCAGGCCGAGCTTCACGTGCCATGGGCCTTTGCCGCCGAGCATGGTTGCAACTCGGACATTGCCTTCGATCCAGGCGACCCAGCGTTCGATTGCGTATTTGGTGGCAAGCACCATCGCGTCGTTGCCGCCAGCGAAGTAACTGGTGGCGATGCCCCAAAGTTCGCCGGTTTCCCGGAACCAGCGTGTCGCAGTCGGCGTCACGCCCTGCTCGCGGACAGTTTCACTGGACCGAAAGGCGATGAAGCCGCCTGTCGTCGGCCCATAGTCTATGCCGCTGCAGCGACCGAGCGGCAACGGGTGGCCTGTAGCGCTGTCGAGGACCTTTGCTGCTGAAGGCGACAACGACCACGAAGTGGGCAACAGACGAGCAAAGCCGAACGGTGCTCCGGCTGGCTGGATTCCCGTTGATCCGTCAAGGCCCAGATTGACCATGAGCGGTTCGCCGCCTCGATCCCAAAGACCCGGCAATTCTGGCTGAGATTTCTGCCAGCGCAATGGCTCTGCCGGTACGGCAGGCACAGCGCCGAGCGAAGCGCGGATTCTTTGCTCAAGCTGTTTGGTAAGGTCCGTGCGCACTTTGCGCAGTTCATCGGTCGTGGACCCGGGAGGCAGAGCAAATGCGACAGGTCCTCGACGATGACGCATGTCGAACGGTAAATCTTCCGGGCGCGCATTGGTGAGCGCCGTATTCCAGACGGTGATGACCCGCTCGGTTCCGAGCGCTCGCTTCGCGTAACCCAGTTCGATCAGCACATTGGGGTTGGCGACCTGCTTACCGCCGTCCGAGACCGCGATGGGGGTGACATCGGCAACGAATACTGCCGCCTGCTGGATCTTCGCGAGGATCGTCGCGACGATATCGGGGGACCCAGGCGCGTCCTTCGTGTCGTGATCGATTTCGGGGCGCTCGGCCTCTTCCATTTCGATGGCAATGCGATCAAGTGCGGAGACCAGCGCATCGCGAATGATATTGCGCGTTTCGCGGGATGGCTGATCACTCTGCCATGACCAGAAGACTGTCTGCACCATTACGCGGTCCCCGTATCGGCGGAAGTGAGACCGTCGTCTGAAAGCCGGGCGGTAACATCGACGACTTCGGGCAAAACGCAGTTGGACTCCCGCAAGTGGAATTTGTGGCTGTTGGTGTGTGGGACAAAAGTTGAGTGCTCTCGGACGAGCGCCGCAGGAATGAGCACGGCCCGGGCAACGCGGTAGTGTTCATCGAAAAGGACTGCGGCCAGCATATCAAAACCGTCCAAATCTCGAATCGCGGAGAGCTGGCGGGAACCATTGCGCGCGTGCAGCCGCCGACCCTTGATCTGATAGCGCAGGCCGTTAGCATCGAGGGCATCGTAGCTCTTCTCGGAATTTGCGGCCTGGCGCCATCCAAACGCCTTGCAGAACAGGTACTCAGCCAAGTCTCCGGTCGGGTTGTTCGCGGTTCGCAAAACACCGCGCGAACGCAATTCCTCGAGGAGCCTTGCGTGAAGAAGCAGCAGTTGCGGAACAGAAAGGGGCTCTAATTCGATCATCCAGGTTCTCTACATGACACTGCATCTGGCAGCCAGACATGGAGAGACCATGCAGGTGCGCGAGCTTGCACCCTTCGTGCTCTATGCCGAATAGCCAAGTCACAAGAGTCCGCACCGCAATTCTGGACCGATTCTGCTGCAGCTCCTTGGGGTTGCGGCGAACAACAAAGCAGGACATCTTCCTGCACCACGCAGTGTCCATAATAATCAGAATTGGTTCGTATCGAAGCGGGGGAAGAGCAGCATGGCAATCACGGTAAATGCCTTCGCGTGTGCTGACGATGTTTTGATCGCTTGGGAACCGGCCGCATGGAACGATAACTGGGCAGGCTTTTGCGTCGAAAAGCGCGACGAGCGGACCCATGACATTGCGCCGCTCAAAAACCGCATTCCACCAAAGGCCGGAGAGGCGGCCGTAGGACAGGACGGAATTTCATCCGCTGATTCGCCAATCCGCCGCTGCATCTGGATCGACCACAGTGTGGGCCTGACCGATCAGGTTTCCTATCGGGTCATCCCGATGATTGAAACTGCCGCTGGGTTTGACCGGGATGACGCGAATGCATCGGTCTGGACCCAGCCGTCGCTGGTTACGGGCCGCACCGCTGACGGGATCTCGGCGTTTTTCAACCGCGGAACATTGATGTCGCAAGTCGTCAGCCGGCTGGTTGGCGGCGATGCATCAGCTCAATCGCTGCGGACCTTTCTCGCCAAACTCAAGGATCCTGGTTACGTGGGGCGGCGCTATCTGTCGGGCGATCTGCGCAGTGAATTGCTCGGGTTTTTGGCCGACGCCGATCGGCGCGGCAATTCGATCTATGCGGCCATCTACGAAATGAACGACGCGGAACTGGTCCAGGGGCTGAAGCCGTTTGGTGCGCGCGGTCATCTGTTGATGGGGAATGGCGGCGCCACCGAGAACTGGGTGATGACTGACCTCCACGACGCGGGATTCGAGCTGTTCCACCGCGACCTGTCGAAGAGCGGGAAATCCTCGCCAAGCGTCCACAACAAGTTCGTGGTTGAAGTCACGCCCGCCGGCAAGGCGCTGCGCGCGTTGACCGGTAGCACCAACTGGACCGTCACTGGCCTGTGCACTCAGCTCAACAACCTTGTCATTCTCGACCGTCCCGACGTTGCCGACCGGTTCCTCAAGCAATGGCACGCACTCGTCGCGGCTCGCGACGACATGCCAGCTGACCTTGTCGACGCCAACACGCAACCGAAAGACGACGGCGATGTGACCCTCTACTTTGCTGCGACCAGGGGGCAGGCAGAATTCGCGCCGGTGATCGAAGCGATCCGGAACGCCCAGCAAGGCGTGATGGCGCTGATGTTCACACCCGGTCAATCGCCGCTGCTGACCGAGATCCTTGCGCGTGCAGCGGAGAACAAGATCTATGTCAGGAGCGTTGTTTCGAGTGTGGAAGCGCAGGCTGACGACGGGTCGGACGCGCCCGGTAAGATCGTCCGGGTCAGCAGTCAGGTGATCAAGAGCGGCGCTGCGGCAAAGGGATTCTACAACGATGTGCTGGTTCCCTCCGGTGTTCGTGAGAACAACCGTCCGTCTTGGGCCGAAACGGAATTCAATGTGGCGGAAATGCGGGCCGAGCACCTGATGGCGATCGTCCATTCGAAGACGATTGTGATCGACCCGTTCTCCGACGATTGCGTGGTGATCACCGGGTCGCACAATTTCTCGCCATCGGCTTCGCAAAAGAACGATGAGAACCTGGTGATCATCCGGGGGAATAAGGCTCTGGCGCAGGCCTATGCCGTGCACATCAACGGCGTCTATGACGGCTATTCGTGGCGCGCTTACCTCGTCGGTGGTGGCAATGCGGGGCATATTTATGCGCCACTCGACGGGTGGAAGGCGGGTGGGGCGCGCCATCAGGAACTGGGTTTCTGGATGGGTGGCAATGGCACAGTCTGAACTGGCGTGCGCATAGCCATGTGTATCGTTTCGGAGGGCGACCGGATCGTGCTCCATCAACCGAAGCAGGGTTCGACATAGGAATCCTTTCAGCGAGCACCTGTGTTATGTCCGAAATATGTTTACATTTTTCGGACACTCCGGAATAGACAATGTCCGAAATTGTGATACAAATTTCGGACATGGATGCTCAATCGCCCCGCCTCAAAGCCCTCATCCTCGACCGCATTGGCCAAGGCGTGGCGGGGGCTGTCTGGACGCCCACTGATTTCCTCGATCTTGGCGGACGCGACGCGGTAGACAAGACGCTCCAGCGCCTCGTCAAATGGGGTGAATTGCGGCGGATCGACCGTGGCCTCTATGACAAGCCGCAGTTCAACAGCCTGACCCAGCAGCAAAGCGCTCCCGATCCAAGGGCAGTCATCGACGCCGTTGCCAGGCGCGACCAGATCCGCGTGCTGGTTGACGGTATGACTGCTGCCAACGATCTCGGCTTCACCAATGCCGTGCCGGCAAAAATCGTCGTGCACAGCGAAGCCCGGCCCAAGTCGATCAAACTCGGCAATCTCTCCATCACATTCAAGCACACGGCTGCCAGCAAACTTCATTGGGCGGGTCGCCCCGCCATGCGCGTCGTCCAAGCCCTCCACTGGCTGCGCGACACGATACCGGGCGACGATGATGGTCAATGGCGCCAGCGACTGGCCAGTCTGCTGGCTGATCCCGTGCATGGGGCAGACCTGCGGGACGATCTTACCGACGGAATGACGACACTTCCGGCCTGGATGCAGGAAATGCTGCGGCCACTCATCGCCGATGAAGAATCCGCCGCATGAATGCTGCGCGCAGTGGCGCAGAACCACCCGCGTTCGATGCAGTGATTGATGCTATTGCCACATTGGAGGCCGACTTGAACGCTCAGGGGCGGCAACCGTGACGAGCTTCTTTCAGCCGATCTTCTCGCCTGGCTCCTCAAACGGACATTTGCCGACAGCAATTTCGGTGATTACCCGGTGATTGCTGGAGCAGTTTCAGGCCCACCAAAACAGGCAAAAAACGACGCGGAGTCAGATAGATGGTTGAAAAGCGACACAAAATCTGGTATTTCCGCTATCGCCGCAAAGAGTGATTAACGGCCAACGGCAACTTCAACCTTGTCGACCCATTCGGGGAAAAAGCGGGGTGCCCGTCTCGACCAACCTGGCGCAGTGGCGACAGCTTCGCTGATCGATTGCAGCAATTTCTTGCGCCGTTCAGGCTGCAGATGCGGCATCGATGCTGCTGCGCAAAAGACTGCCGGCAACCATGGACGTGATTCCGGTCCAACAAGCCGTTCATAGAGAAAACGATAATCGGCGAAACCATCGAGCCGACCCTGCTCTAGGTCGAAAGCGGAAATCGAGATCAGCGTCGCCATAAACGGCTCGGCTTCCTCGATCGCGCTGCTATCGGGAATGAGCGCCCGCAATGCAGGCAGGCGTTCGTAAAAACGATATTGGGCCTTGATGCTCGCAGCCTCGACCGCGTCGCGCGACCAAAGCTCAACCGCGTCCTTCCGGTCGAACGCCACATCTAGTGCGCGGCGGATGTAGCGCTGGCTGCCCGACGAAAAACTCGCAAATTCCCTGATTTCTGCAAGCGCCAGATTGCCCGACGCGCTACCAGCATGTTCACCCATATTTCGGCCCCCTGTATCAGCCAAGGGTGAAAAGTGGCACGACATGGTTACCGGGCCGTTAACATTTTTACAGATAGGCCATTTTGCTGCATGACTTCGATCAAAGTCCGCCGTCATTCGACAAGTGCCTGCAAAAAGGGGGGCATGGCGGGCCTGTTTCGCCTATAGAGGGACCATGAGAGCGGCAATCCAGCGATCGGTGCAGCATAAGGGGCCTTTGATCGGCCATCGGCTGGCATTTGTGACGATCATCGGCTTCTGGGTGCTAAACTCGGTGATCGTATCGCTTCGGGCGGCGATCTTGGATTTCCCTGCCCAAGATGAACTGGCGTGGCGGCGAGCAGCAGTAACGCTGATTGGCATCATCCTGACCTGGCTGCTCTATCTCGTGCTGCGGGCGTTCGATCATCAGCGACTGAGTGTCAAATTCAGCGTTGCCGCAATCGGGGCGATCCCCGTCGCGGCAGCGATCGCTTGGGTCAATTACTATGTTTTCTACCTGTATGAAGCACAGGGCTATTTCGACGATTCAATCCTGCGTGATCATATTAACGAGGTTCGCGAGGCCGTTGGCAAAGCGCCTTGGCCGGAAATGATCGATAATGCGATTGTGCGCTATTTCTCAATCCTTGCCTGGGCTGCCATGTATCTGGCAATCGGCTATGCCCGCGAAATCCGCGAAGCCGAACGCACGGCATCGCGTTACGCACAGGCCGCACAGGATGCCGAACTGCGATCGCTGCGCTATCAGGTGAACCCCCATTTCCTGTTCAACACGCTGAATTCGCTCTCCAGCCTCGTGATAAAGGGAGAAAAGGACAAGGCCGAGGAAATGATCCAGAACCTCTCGACCTTTTACCGGACCAGCCTTTCCAGCGATCCGTTGGAAGAGGTGACATTGACCGAGGAGGTCGAGTTCCAGAAACAATATCTCGCAATTGAGAAAATCCGTTTTCCCGAACGGCTGCGCACAGAAATCCTGTTGCCGGCAGAACTGGAAAATGCACGCGTCCCGGCGTTGATTCTCCAGCCTCTTGTCGAAAACGCGATCAAATATGGCGTATCGCGTTCGACCCGCCCGGTCACCATCCGCATCAGCGCCGAATGCGAAAAAGGCCATTTGGTGCTGCGCGTTTGCGATGATGGTGAAGCGCTACCCAAAATCGATCAGCAAGCGCATAGCAATGGCGGCGGCATTGGCCTTGCGAATGTACGCGACCGACTGGAGGCGCGCTATGGTAATGCCGCTCGTCTGGTGGCTGCACCCTCGGCCTCAGGCGGTTATGAAGCACGTATCGATATCCCGGTCGAAGCAACGGAGTTCAACGCATGAACCGGTTGCGTACGATCATTGTCGATGATGAACCCTTGGCGGTTGAACGCCTGCAGATAATGTGCGCCGCCGAAAGCATGATCGACCTTGTCGGCACTGCCGGCGATGGCGCCGCGGCGCTGCGCCTTGCCCAATCGCTTTCGCCCGATCTCATCCTGCTCGACATTGGGATGCCGAAAATGGACGGGATCAGCGTGGCCCGAGCCGTTGCGTTGATGGAAAAGAAGCCCGCGATCATCTTTATCACTGCATTTGACAATTTCGCGGTCGAGGCATTCGACCTCGATGTGATCGACTATATGCTGAAACCGGTTGCCGCTGACCGGCTGTCGCGCGCCATCGCACGTGCGGTGGCGGCAAACAGCGAAACGGCTGCGCCCACGCCCTCAACCGAGAGCGAAAGCGCATCCGGTTATGCTTCCGAATTCTGGGTATCGCACCGATCCGAATTGATCCGCATTGCAGCGCCCGACATCGAGCGGGTCGAGGCGGAACGGGACTATATGCGGCTGCACACCGGCGGGCGCAGCTATCTACTCCATCAGACGATCTCGACGCTTGAACAGCGGCTGGATCCGGCCCGTTTCCAGCGCATCCATCGCAGCCATATCGTCCGGCATGATCTGATCGCCGGACTGCGCCATGAAGGCGGCGGCGTGTGGCATGCTGTTTTGAAAAACGGGGAGGCTATGCGCATCGGCCGCAAATATCTGGCCGAAGTGAAAAAGCTGGCCGGAAAATAAACCGCCCGCGCAAGCACGCCTCCCAATCTCTGCTTGAGAAAAAGGGAGGCGCTGCATCAATAGCTAATCGAATGCGACCTTAATGCTCGAACCGTTGCGGGCAATTTTTTCCGCAGCCTGGCGCATTGCAGAGGTGCGGGCACGGGCTTCGCAACGCTTTTGGTCATTGCGTTCAGCGGCCGTCTTTGCCGAAGGGAATGCGCAAACACCGATAACCGCACTGTTCACGCGCTTTTTGAGCGTTATCTGCCCCATCTGCGTCGAAAGGTCCAAATCACTATGGTCGACCGACCGCTGGCGTTCGCCTGCGCTTGCGGAGGATGCGAAGATGAAAGTTGCAGCGGCGATGGCCACCTGTTTCCACTTATCGGACTGTGCCATATCAGGGCTCCTATCATGTTCAGGCCCTTTTCGTTTTTCGGGCCCTTGGGAGAGGTGCAGGCCGACATTTTGCTGCTGGGGA
>Ga0315908_10002468_pt1 | contig 13535 bp, 8 predicted proteins | sample LakEriMetagenome_12_FD_203520 | JGI IMG/M metagenome (GOLD analysis project Ga0315908, IMG submission 203520) | Freshwater fungal communities from buoy surface, Lake Erie, Ohio, United States - Buoy 4 MA124 | ecosystem: Environmental > Aquatic > Freshwater > Lake > Lake biofilm | place: USA...
ATAGAATTCTTAACCAGCTTTAGTTTTCAAATTAAAAATAAAATTGTTGTCTTGTTGTTGTTCCTCCTTTTGCTCTTCTTTGTCTCGATAACAAAGTCGGTCATATAAGTTCCCCTTTTTTGTATTTTCGCTTTAAGTCCTTTATTTAACGATATTATTATTATTTTTCTCCATTTCCTTTTACTCCTTCTACTATTTTTTTTCAACGAGTTGTTTTTCAGCCTTCTTAATTTTGAAATCAAACTATCTTTTCTTTTTATAAGAGTTGTAATTTACATCTCCTGTTTCTTTCTTCAATTTAGATTATGCTTTATCCTTGATTTATTTTAATCCTTTTTCAGCTTCTGAGATTTTATTGTTTCTTTCATCTTTGAAATCATTAGTCATTTTCTTTTCAATTTCTAATAAATCGAAAATGTCAGGCTGAATCACTTATTGTCTAAATAAATTTAGACGATGGTTGATATATTCAATGCTGGGAATGTCTGTTTTTTTGGACTCTTTGAAAATTTTATTGCTGATTTAGCGCCATTCTTTTGATTGGTTTTGGTTCTCATTATCTTTCTTATTTTTCCCATATTTTGGACCATTTTCGTTCACTATATGCACTTGGTTTAGTCTTTGGTTCATATTAGTACTACTGCTAAAATTCACACTTTTCTTTTAGTTTTATTATTAAGTTTTGTTAGACATAATTATTTATCCATTTTCATCAATCTACATTTTCTTTATCTGGTTATCTTCTAACTGAATTTCATCCAATCTTTCCAAATCCTTTTCTTGAATTTTTTCAAACTAAATCTTATCTTTAAGTTCAGGATTTTCCAGAAAATAATGGAACATTTTATCTTTTAGAATTTAAGCATAATTGTTCTTGTTTTCTTGATTATATAGATCTAAATCTTTTGAAGAAATATAAGATCAATTGCTCACATCAGAATCATCAGAAGTGAAGTAAATAGGGATTTTATTGTTTTTATTTTACATATTATGATTATAATTAATTTAAATGTATAATAAATACGTTAATTCTATAATATATAATAAAATAGGACAAAAAATATTCACTAACCTTTGAGATGAAAATCATCTATTTTAATAACTCCTCTTAACATATTATTATCAAGAACAAAAGCCTTTTGCAATCCCAACATAAGGAACATGAAATGTAATTTGGGTAAGGTGGTCTGCATTGGAATAACAAAAGGATTTTGATCATAACATAGGAGAGGGTTATGAAGTTCAATATGAGTTTACCAGAAAGTATTATTATTAATAACATTATTATAATTGATTTCATCTGGAACCCTTTTGTCTTCCTTTTGGTTCTCTTTAAACTCTTTAAAGTTTGAGAATAAATACTCTTTCAGGTTGGCTACATTTATTGTACCTCTCAGCAATAAAGTTTTACTGGAAGAAAGAACAGGAATAACTTTCTGATTATTATTCTCAACTTTCTTGAGAATAATAGCAATATCAGCCATATTAGAATTAACCTACAAAAATACAATATCAGTATTCATTATATCCTTAGCCTACTTATTATAAAGATTACTATTGAGCAACTAAGGCAACAAGGGTAATTATTTCAAATGGATTAATAATTTATATAGACTAGTTTAAAAGAAACTAGCAACAATATAACCAGCTCCCATTGAGACTAACATAGGAAACAATACCTTAATCTATTGAGTATATTCAAAAGTAATGACAATTATAGCAACAGTGGCATGTATTGTGGAGGAGACTAGAGTGGCTGCCCCAACAACTGCAAAGGCTGTGCTGGAATGAGTGGAACCCATGTATTAGGCTACTGGGGTGAATAGACGACCGATTAAAGCTCCAAGGAAGAAAAGAGGAACCAAGTTACCAGAGGGTATTACACATGACAAAGCAAATACATGAAGTATTAGACGAAGAATAGTCAAAAATAGCAGTTTAGTATGCGATTATTCAATCTATAGTCCAAATTGCTCATATGATGTTTCTAGGAATACTATTCGAAGAGATTCATCTTAGATTCCAAAAGGACTGTAAAAATAGTAGAAAAGAATGTGTAATACTAGGATAGGGATAGAGTAAGTGTAGATGTTTACTACTTTTATTCGCAGAAGATATCGTTTGAATAGCACTACGTTCTTTAGAGAGGTAACAAACAGTGCACCAATCAAACCCAGCATTATTCCAAATATTAAATAAATAAATATTTCCCTAAAATTAATTTCAAGCATTGCTATTTCTGTAATTTTGAAGACTTCCTTCTTGACCCATTGAGAGATGATTTAGAGCCAGATTCCAGCGATGCATGAACAGAATAATGATTTCCATACATGATTAACTGCTATGAAACTAATAACAGTTTCAACTGAATATAAACAACCTCCTAAAGGAGTACCAAAAGTAGCAGTAACTCCAACTCCTGCTGCAATAGCCAACATCTATCTTCTTAAAGTGTTTTTTTAATGCAGTCGTTTAAAAATTGACAATTTGGATAGGTTTTCAGCAATACAAGCAGAGAGATGAATGAATGGTCCTTCTTTACCAATAAAGAAACCAGAGCCGATTGCAAAGATGAGTGCAATTGATTTCATAAATAGAGTTGGTAAAGACATATATTTATAGATACTAATACCACTGATGACGTACTTGGTTTCAGGAATCCCGCTACCTTCAATATGGTCGAAATTGCCAGTAATACCTACTGCGATAAAGCCACATATTAGGGATTGTGTGAATGCCATCAAAATTGAATAAGGAGTGTTTTTCTATAAATTCTTATAAAGATTATTCGTTAAAAATTCTACTGATTAATCTACTATTAAACCTAAAGTGGATGCACATAGTCCAAGGATTATCAATAGAAAATAATAGTCTAGGTTTTATTAATAAATGAATTAGGTTAATTTTTCTTTGTTTGATAGTGAACTACTATCTTTTTCAACAAGATAATATTGTTCCAGTTCTCATAACTCATCATAATGCATTACTACATCTGATAGCATTACATTTGGATGGTTGTTATCTTCTTTTTTTTCAGGGTTTGCTTGAGAGTTTTGGTATTTGAATTCGAAGTCTTCCATATTTATTGCTTTTGAAATTTCCTCATTTAGGTTTAGTGCTTTATCCAGCTCAAATATGTTTTGGGAGTCATTTTATTTTGGTTTTAGTTGTTAGTTGTTGCTGTATTTTTTTATTTAATCGTTTTTGTTTTGGATTTATAAGTCTTCATTTATGCTATATTTTTTTTTTTCTATTATTAATTCTTAATAAATTTACTGTTCTTCTTATTGATTTGATTAGAAGTTTTTTATTTTATCTATAAATGAGAGACTATTATATTCATTATTTTTTTAAATATTTTCCTCCTCTTTTTTTTATAGTATATTATTATTTTTATTTTCACTAAAGAATTCAATTTATTATTACCAACTTTAATTCAATTCTTATTATTACATAATTTTTATATCTTTTTTAAATAACTTCTCTATATTTTTATTCTTAAAATAATTATTTAACTAATTATATTTACAATTTATAAATATAATTTAAATATTTTATAATTTAATATATTATCAATATTCTCTATTTTTATAAGCATTTAAATTATTAGCAATACTCTTGTTTTAAATTTAAGAGTTATTTTTTTAGTTATTATTAAGATTAGTTACAAAACTGGCTTTATCATAATTTTACTAATCATTAAATCTGAATTAATTATTGTCTTTATTTTGATTTAGTCTGAATAACTCTTGCTTTACTTTCATTATTTCTTCGTTTTATTCTAAGATTTACTCTTCATTTTCTTTTATACGTTTATCTTTCTCTATTAATAGTATTTCGTATTAGTGCTTTCGAGCTGTAAGTTCCCGTAATTCATGATCTTTTTACTTTATTTATTATCATTTATATAAATATATTTTACGATTATCATGTCTTCCAATTTAACTCTTTCAGCTTTTTTTTTTATCTAATTATCATCATTAAATGCTATATTATTTTCTAAATATTTTTAATGTTGTTATTCTAACTGTTTGTTTTTATCTATTAAGTTATCTAACTGATTTTTAGTAAATTATATTTATTATTTAAAATCTTAATTCTATATTCATAATTTTTCATATTCATTTTCTTGATTTTAATAACTTTCTAATTTTAATTTAAGTTAATGAATTTCTTCATTTTTTTATAATTCTATTTAATCTATTTTTTCTTCTAATTCCTAATAATTTTTTCTATGTTTTTTCATTTCTTTTTAATAAAATTCTATATCATCATAATAATTAATATTTTATTTTTAATAATTTAACCATTCGTTCATTTAACTTTCTGCTACTTTTAATTTAACTTTCATTTCTTAATTCAAAGATTATAATTATTCTAACTTTGCATTTTAAACCTAATATTTATATTCTAAATCATCATATTCTAATTTATTAATTTGAATTACACTATTATTTAATTATTATTATTTATTAAATGGATTCATGTTTTGTTATTTATAACTAGTTTATTTCAATATATTCACATCATTTAATTTTAAATTTTCATCTGTATCATCTATAATTATTTTTTTTTAATTTTATTCCATTTATTTTTATTGAATATTAAATTAATTTTAAAGAGTTTAAGTATTAAATTTATCTTCTTGTATTTATTATTAGTATTATTCATCAAATATCTGATTCATTTATAAATTTTAACTATTTAATCTAACATTGTTATACTTTTGGATTTCAATTTTTTACTATACTTCTTATATTTTAGTTTTATTAAAATTTACACTCGAATTTATTTTATTTATTTTTTACTCTTTATTTAATAATTGATTAACTTCTTTATTGATTTCATCTTATTATAATTATTAATTCTATTATTTTATATATTGGGATTAATTATTTTTATCTTAATTTGTCTATTATTTTGATTATTGTTATTATTATAATTGAAACTATTATTAAGAATTCTATTATTATTATTAGTTTTACATTTTAAAAACCGAATTTCATTACTATTAATTTTTTTAATTTAATATAAATTATTCTTAATTTATTTGGCCCTAAAGAAATAAAAGTGCATTTTAATCTAAATTAGGTTTATCTGAAATACTTTTATTATCCATTATATATAATTTAAAATTATACACTTTATAATTTATATATTTTTTTAAAAAATAAAGATATTAAATTCTAATTAAGATAATTTAAAACTTATATAATAATAAAAAAATGATAATGACTATTCATTTTTTTATTTTAACTTTCATTGTAATTTTATTGAAAAGTTATGTCAGCTCTCCTTGTAAAAATTATGAATTAGATTAGACTTGTAGTTAAGAATTAACAAATATTTCTTTAAATAATAAAGATTAAAATTTTTAAATGTTTGTTATTACTAAAAAAATAGATTGTTCTTATTAGTTTAATTAATTAAATGATTAGCAACAATAAAGTTTTTTAACTTCATCACTAATTTAATTATTCTAAATAGTATATAATTTAGCTATTGACAATAATAATATTTTTGTTAGCAATGATAAGATAAAATTTTTGAATTTAACAATTAATATAACTAGTTTTTCTAATAATTATTGTTATTAAGCTAATTATACCGAGGTATAGTTATTATAAAATAAAATTAATTAAATAATAAATATTCCTATTTTAAAATAAATGAATTAAACTACTTTAACTATTTAGAGTGATTAAATGAATTTAAAATCAAAAGTTTTAATTTGTGATGATATGGTTATTCAATATTTTTCTAGTATTATTATTTAAAATATTCAATTTATTTTAGATAATAAATTTAGTGAATATTGTTAAATTAACAATAATAAATTATCTTATTAATAAAATGGAATTAAATATTATCAAAACAGTTCTTTCATAATGAATAATATAGATATTTTAGCTCCAAATATTACTTTTGATAATATTAATAATATTCAAAACACTTTCTACTTTGATATTTAATTAGGATATAATTTCTTATATTTTTCTAATATTACGATTAATAATTAGAATATTAGTAGAAAATAGAATTAAGAACTCTTTAAATTATCTAATATCAATTTATTCAATAAGTTAGATGAATTAAATGATTGGAAATTATTCATTTAAAATGTATCTTTTATTAACACTACTCTTAATAATTATAGTTTTATTGGAATATATCTATCATACTTATAAGAAAAAAAATTACTTTTTGATTTATAATTTGACAATATTACACTGATTAATTTCAATATTTCTAATATTAATTAAGATTTAATTTTTATAACAACATCTTCTTTGAAAAGTTAATTATAAGTAAATAGTATTTTTAACTAATTATTAATAATTAAAAGTTAATTATACTTAAGGAATATATTATTTACATAATATATGTATTAAACTTTACTAAAAAATATTATAATTTAAGATAATAGTATTAAAACAACTAATTATTTATTTCAAAATCAAAACTTATGAATTTAAAATATATAAATAATTAATAATATATTTTTTTAAAATTTTAGTTTGATTTATATAAACATGTAATTTTTTGATCTTTATAATAACAAATTAATATCAATTTTAGATTAAATTACAATTAATAATAATACAATAAATCAAACTTAAATATAAGATAATTAAATTGTTATTTAAATTTAAGGAAACACAAAAAATGACTATTAATAAATTTAAATACAAAATCTAATTTTTTAAAACAATATAGTAAATTATTTTTTCTAGATTCTTAATATCAATTAAAAATGCGGATACTTTTTAGATTCCATAAATATACAAAGTGTTGTGCTTGATAATATTACAATTATAAATTAAATAAATTATAACCAGATTTAATTCAATTAAAATTATAATATTTCAGTAAAAAATTTTTACTATAATAATAGTTTAAATTTTATTTACACTCCTTCAATTTTATTTAACTTTAAATAGTTTTTTTAAACTATAAATTTTTTAAATATAAGTATAGCAAGATATAATATTCTTTAAAATCTTATTTATATTATTTAGGAAAATAATAATATTGATTATAAATAGGAATTTATAATTTAAAATTCAAAATTTTAAGATATAATTTTGTATGAAGATATTTTATAAGGAGGAAGTTTAATTGATATTAGAACAACTTATTATACAAATATAATGTTAATAAATAATAGTTTTATTAACATTTATAGTAATCAAACCTATCTTGGATCAGATCATGCTACGATTATGCACTTGGATACTGTATTATCTGACTTATTAATGGATCAATAAATTTTTATTAATTGTAATTATAATTACATCACTGGAATTTTCTTTCTATAAGTCAATCAAGTGATAATTATAAACTCTTTATTTAAAAATAATTCCTGGTATTATCAAACACTTAATCTTGAATTTTTATAAAAAAACATGGCTTAAGGGGGTATATTTCTTGTTCAAAGTTAAAATTTTTAAATAAAAAATTGCATTTTTGAAAATGTTATTTCCTCTAAAGCACCTATTCTTTATTTTTAAGGCAAAAAAATATCAAATGTATTAATTCAAAATTCAAGTTTTAAAAATATATATTCACTTTAAAAATATTCAGCATTTTATTTTGATTTAGCAAATAGCTTAGAAAATTCTTTAATTTAAATTAATTAAACTAATTTTTAAAATATTATATCATTATAATAAGGAGCTGCAATTTATATAATTTTTAATTAAAATTAGTAATTTAATTTGTCTTGTAGTAATTTTTTTAATATTTAAGCTAGCTTTTTATCTTCTTTATTATATATAGAGAAATAATTTAATTAAGCCATTTTAATCAAATAAATTTAATAATTTTAAGAAGATATTTTATATAAAAATAATAGTCTTTCAATAATATAGAATAGTAATAATGTGATAATCAAATAAATTATAGTTGATAATAGTGATATTGAATTTCAAATTTAATTATTTTAAAATACAATTTTATTCTAGAATTATGTTTAATAAATTAATGAATTAATAAATAACTTATCTAAATATGAATAAATAAATCCATATTTTTAGGAAATGTAACAATAAGCTTAAATATTATTTAAATTTTCAGGAATAAGTTCAACTTTAATAAATGCTTAATAAGTCAATTTGAATATAATCGATTCATTTTTCATAAACATTCCTTATTTTTTCAATGATTCTTCCATTGATGTCAATACTATATTAACTTTAAATGAGAAATGCTCATTAATTATAGAAAATTCTACTTTTAAAAATATATCCAATACTAATTTTGGAAGTATTAAAATTATTCAAAGTTCATCTATAATAAGAAATAACTCATTTTAAGATATCCATGATAATTAATAAGATATATTACAATTTTAATAAAATCATTAAATTAGATTAAATTATTAAAATTTTAATCATTCTAAAGGAATTTTTAATATTATTAAAAGCAAAATTGAAATAAGTGAAAATAATTTTTAAAATATCTTTTGTGGCTCAACAAATTAATGCAAAGGATCAGTAATTAATGCAATTTAATCTTATGTTAATATTAGTAAAAATAATTTTATAAATAATAATGCTTATTAAGGAGGGAGCATTTATATGGAAGAAAATTATTAAAGTGATGAAATTTTAAAAAATATAAGTCATATTTCTAATAATTTTTTTAATCAAAATCAAGTGTAATAAAATGGAAGTGGGGGAGCTATTTATCTAAAAAATTCTGATTGTAATTTGATTAATAATACTTTTTAAAATAATTATGCAGATTTTTATGGAGGAGCAATAGTATTTGATAATAAATTAAATATGAAAAAGTATGGAAAATTTGAATAAAATTATTTTATTAATAATACAGCTTAAATAGCAGGAGCTTATTATTATTAAGGATGGAAAATATTTGAATAAAATAATAAATTTATAAATAATTTAGGTAAAAAACACTCAAACGATTTTTTTTCTTATCCAACTTTTTTATCTTTAATTTCTTATTAAAATAATAATTTTAGTAATCTAAATTTTAATAAAACTTATATTATAAGTAGAAAAAATTAATTTAAAATATAATAATTTCAATCTTCTAATATTTAATAAAATTTTGTTTTATAATGTCTTGATGAAAATTATAACATTATTTAAGATATTTAAATTGATAATTATGATTTTTAAATTTATGTGTCATTTTAAAAAAATTATTATTCTAATAATTAAACATACTTATATAAATATCCAATATTAATTTTAGATAATTCTTAAGATTTTATATTGCAAAATGGATATATTAATGTAAAAAATATTTAAATTCATGCCACTCCCTAATCTTCAGAATTATTATAATTTTAAACATCTGGTATTTATGAATGGAATTAGAATGAAAGTAAATATGAAAATAATTATATATATAATTTGACTTTAGAATTTAGGTAATGTTAAGTGGGAGAGTATTGGGATAAAATAAATAATTATTGTTTTTAATGTGAAAAAAATTATTTTTCATTTAATATTAATAATTAATGTAAAATATGTCAAAGCATAGAAGGATTATAAGATTGCATAGGAGGTAATAAAACGAGTGTTAAAAAATAATATTGGCGATATAATTTTTTAGATGAAGAATTAATAAAATGTGAAGATTTTCCTTAATTTTGTGAATCTAACAATTCCGAAAATTCTTTTAAAGATGGCAACTATTTATGTGCCAAAGGTCATGTTGGTGCTTTATGTTTGTCTTGTGATTATTATGGAGTTTTTTGGGGACAAAGATATTCCAGTTCATCTGATAAATAATGTTAGATCTGCTCAGATTCTTAATACTCAATAATCATTTTAGGTTTTGTTATATTATTTAATCAAATTTTAAATCAAATTTCTATTAATTCAAAGATTTAAGAATCATTGAATAATCAAGTTTAAAAATATTCACAAAAATTTTTAAAAAAAAGTCACGATTGAATTTTTGCTAGATATGAACTTGCGAAAAAAAGAATTGTATAAAATAAATAATTATTATCACTTGATAAAATTAAATTATTTCCAATAAAATTTTATTATGATAGATTAAATAATTAAAAAATTAAATTATAAAAATAATAAAAATAAATTAATATAGATATTTATTCTAAAAATTCAAGTCAAATAAATGAAACTAATATAAATAAATTATATAATATAGATGAATAATCGAAAAAATAAAATAAAAAAATTTTATTCAATGAATTATTTAAATTTAAAATTGATTTTAAAGAAAATATAAACATTGTCATAATTTTAAAAATTTTGATAAGTTATATATAAATTTTAAACTTTATTTCAGATGTAAATATTTAAGCTTTCTAGAATACAAATTTTTACTAAAAATTCAAATCATTTATAAGTACTTCATAAACAGTTAATTCAAATACAGCTTTATATTCATTAGATTGTTATTTGTCAAGTTTATAATATAGTGATATTCCAATATTTTATTTGAAAAGTATAATTATTATTTTGAATCCTATAATCAATTGGTTAATTTTTGTGATATTTAGTTTTATAATAGGTTGAATTAAAAAATAAACAATAAACAGCGATGTATTTATAATGTCAGCCACTATTTTTATATTTATCGCATAACCAGATATAATTTAAAACTTAATAAACAATATTTCTTGTTAATAAATAGGAAAATATTTATATATTTTTTAAGATTATAATCAAAAATGTGATTCAGAATAATAAAAAAATTGGATTTATTTTTTATTTTTGCCTTAATTTATTATATGGTGCTTATTAATACCATTTGGTACAATTTATTATTTAAGAAAAAATAAACATAAATTATAAGAACCAAATTTTTGAATAAAATTTGGATTTATATATAACGATTATAGAAAAATTTCATATTATTGGGAATTAATAAAAACATATCTTAAAAGCTTGTTAATTTTTATAACTGTTTATTATAAAAATCAAATTGAATTTTAAATTATGTTAACAATTTTAATTCTTATTTTATATATTATTTTTATTATAAAATAAAAACCTTTTAATATAGATTCAGCAAATAATTTAGAAATTTTAACTATTTTAGTTTCCATTTTTAATTTGATTTAAGTTTATCTGATATCTAAGGAGAAATTTATTTTATAAATAATAGTAATAATATCATTAATTTTTGTTGTTTTTTTAAATATTATGTATTCATATATAATAATAAGATTTATTTTGAACGATTTTTTAGAAATATTATCTTAAAATATATTAATTTTTAAATGAGTTTTAGTTACAAAAATACCCTTTTTAAAAAAAATTATCAAAGCAGAACCTCTTTTTAAATCTTTAAAAAAATGGTAAAATTTAAAAGACAAAGTTATTCAATATAATATATGGGTTTAAAAATAAAAAAAATAAAATTATTTTAATGAAAAAATGATTTTATATGATTATTCAGAATAAAAATAATATTTTAATTTAGATGAGTTTTTATAATTTGTTAAAAAAAATACAATTAAAGATTATAATTAAAAAAAAAAATAAATTGAATTAGTTATAGATGATAAAAATAAATAAAAAAATAGAAAAATATTATTTAATTAAAATTCTTTTAATAAAGACAAAAAATAAAATTAAAAAAAAAGTTAAAAAAAATTACTATTTAATTGATAATATTTATTATGAATTTATTTGAAATATTATTATAATTTAAAAATTAATATTACAATCAAATATGAAAATAATTTTATATAATCATAATTAAATATCAAAATTTATTAAATTAGACCAAATCCAATTTTACCATAAAATTTAAAATTTATCAAAAATATCTTTTTATTAAAATTTTTTTTATTTGAATAATATTTAAATAATTTCTTTAATTTATTTTGCATTATCAATCTAAAAAAAATAATAAATAATATAATTTTTATATTAAATATTAAATTATTATGTTTTACAATTATGATTAAAATTTCTAAGTTTATATTATCAATTATCATTAATTTTTTATCGTTTTAATCTTCATCATTATTTTGAATTAAATATTCAAATTTATTTTTAATATGTTAAATAAATAGATTATCAAATATATATAATTTAATTAAATCATTATTTTAATTAATTTATTTTCGATTATTTTAAACAGAATATAAATATAAAAATTTTAAAACTTGACTGTCAAATTTTTATTCTTTTATAATTTTTACAATAATTAAGTTTATCAAAAATTCTTTATAAATTCTTTCAAAAACTTCTTTAATACTTTATTAAACTAATAATTTTAGTTCTTATTTATATTCATCTAAATTTTATTAAAATTTTTCTACAATGTTTTTTATAATTATAAAACTAGTTATTTCAAATTCTAATTCATTTTTTTTAAATTATTATTATTAAATATTTAAACTTTCATAAAAAAACATTAATAAAATATCTTATGAATCTTAATTTTCTATGATAAATTTTTGTATTTTTAATAATTTAGATTCATACAAAAAGTAGCTTTAATTTTATAATTTATCTTAAATATATTATATTTATTCAGAATTTTTATTATATATTAGAAATTATTTGAATTCTTATTCTAAATCAATATTTGTTAAAATTTCATCTATTTCATACAATTAAATACTTATTTGAAATTTTGATTAATTAATAAATTGAGATTTATTTTTTTGATTTGAATAACTTAAATTTTTATAAATTAAATACTTTTAATTTAAATGAGATAAAAATTCAAAGATATCTAAAAATTGATAATTTTAATCTTATTATTAAATAATTTTAAATATTTTTTTAAATTAAAAATCATATAAAATTTAGTTTAAATCGAATTATTCTTTTAATAAATGTATTTCATTTTCTATTATTTAATCATTATTTTTACTATTTTATTTTTTCATAAAGTTAATGTAATAAGTTTTTACTTTAAATTATTTAAATAGAAATACTCATAAAATAAGGTGAGTTGAATGATAGTGTTTATAATAAAACAATATTATTTATATCCTTAAAATAATATCTGATAAAATTTTAAGAATTAAGTTGTTAATCAGATTAATATTCTTCTTCAAGTTTTTAAGGAACATTTACAAATAATTATTCACTATTTACTATTTTTTCTAAATAGCTAATTATAAATATTAAATAATTACTTTTCCGTTTCGTTTTCTTAATAAAAAGATATTTTTTTTTATTTTTATATATTATATTTTAACTTATTTTCTTTATTTTCTTGATAATCAATATATTTATAATTTAAATCTTATTATTTTTTTATAATTATTTTGATAATTTTACTGAATATAAAATTAAGTTAATATATCTAATCAGCTGATATCTCATTATTCTATGTTTAGATAAATATTCTTTATTTCATAAAGAATAAGAAAGGTTTTTAATCTTATTATATTAAATTTGAACCTTTAATGAAACTTTTTATTGCAGCATTTTTTAATTTATTGTCTTGCAGAATAAAATTAACATCTAAAAATAACCTTCTTTGAGTTTTTTTAAGCTCATTAAAATATATGATTTTAAAAATCTAAATAAATTAATTTCCATATTAAGCAACTATATCTTTTT
>Ga0315908_10002470_pt1 | contig 13529 bp, 8 predicted proteins | sample LakEriMetagenome_12_FD_203520 | JGI IMG/M metagenome (GOLD analysis project Ga0315908, IMG submission 203520) | Freshwater fungal communities from buoy surface, Lake Erie, Ohio, United States - Buoy 4 MA124 | ecosystem: Environmental > Aquatic > Freshwater > Lake > Lake biofilm | place: USA...
TTGCATATCAAAATGCTATTTCATCCCAGCGCGCTCTCGCCTATCGAGCGATGTATAGCAGTGCAGGGGAGAGCAAATTGCCTACATCGAAGAGATTTTTGATTGGGCTTTTGCCGATCGTTGCACTCGCCGGCTGTGGTGAGACATCGGACAGCAAAAAGGCTGCGGTCGAAACAGCGCAGGTTGTGCGCGTGTTCACCGTGGAAAAGGAAAGCCTTCAGCGTGAAATTAGCGCGGTGGGAACGGTGCGGTATCGGCGCGAAACACCGTTGGGCTTTACCACGCCCGGAAAAGTCGCCGTTGTTCGCTTTGAAGAAGGTGATTTCGTCAAGCGCGGCGCATTATTGTCGGCGCTGGATGCAACGACTGTTGGCGCTGACGTGAGCGTGTCCGTCGCTGAACGGGATCGTGCGCGCGCAGAGTTTGATCGCGTGCGTTCGCTATATGCCGATGGCTGGATAACCAAAGCGCGTTTTGAAGCGGCCGACGCTGCGGTCAAAGCCGCCGAAGCACGCGTCCGGCAGGCTGGCTTTGCGCGCAGCACGGCGCAGCTTTATGCGCCATCAAGCGGCGTCGTTTTGCAGCGCAATGTCCAGCCGGGACAAGTTATCGCGGCAGGTATACCAGCGCTTGTTTTGGGTGAAGCCGATGATGGCTTTGTCTTTCGCGTACCCATAGTCGACCGTGACGCGTCAAAATTGCGCGTGGGCATGACGGCGGACATCATGATTGAATCAGCGGGCGATGGGCCGGTTTCGGCCACCATTTCGGAAATCGATGGGCGTGCGAATGAGGCAACGGGGGCATTCACCGTGCAATTCCGGCTGCCCTCGCGCGCAAATTTGCGTTCGGGACAAATTGGAACGGCCAATATTAAGCTCCCTGCTTTGGAAAGCGGCGACCTGCTGCAGATTCCAGCTACCGCATTGTTCGGCGTCCGCACCGGAGAAGGCCTGGTATATGTTGTCGCAAAAAACAATCGCGTCGAAACGCGCAATGTCGCGATTGAACGTGTGTCTGACACATTCGTCACTGTGTCCGGCGGCATAAAGCCCGGGGACAAGATCGTAACGTCGGGGCTCGAAAAATTGCGAACGGGATCGCCCGTGCGCATTATTGCGACGCAGCCTTAACAGATGCATATCGCCGAAATCGCCATTCGCCGGTGGCAACTGACCTTAGTGCTTTTTACGCTGCTGTGCGCGCTTGGATTCTCAGCATTCCAACAGGTGCCACGTGCGGTTGATCCGCATTTTTCGATGCCCATCGTGTCCATCGTCGCCGCGCAACCCGGCGCGGATGCAGCGGAGATTGAGCAAACGATTACCAAGCCAATCGAAGAGCTGGTTCAGGGACTTGAAGACGTTCAAAGCGTGAATTCGACGAGCAGCGATGGCAACGCCGTCATTCGGGTGGAATTCGATTGGTCGGGCGACCCTGACCAATATTTCAATGACACCGTTCGCGAAGTGACGGCCATCCGCAGCCAACTTCCGGCCGATCTGCAAAAGCTGCAGTTCGAGAAAATTCGAACGACGAATGCATCCATTCTGCAAATCGCTCTGCTGAGCGAGACCGCCAGTTGGTACCGCATGGAAAAATATGCGCGGGATATCAGCGAGGCACTGGGGCGGTACAAAGAAGTCCGGCAGTCCGAAATTTATGGGCTGCCGCAACCTGAAATAAGCGTCGCCATCAACCCGGGGCGTTTGGCAGAGCTGCGCATTCCCGCAAACGCCGTGGTCGACGCAATCCGTCTGGCCGGCGCCGATGTTCCCGCAGGTGCAGTCACCAGCGGCGCACGCCGTTTTAACATCGAAGCAGGTGGCGCGTTTCGCGACCTGGATAGAATTCGCAATTTGCCCATCCGCACCAGTGATGGAACCTTATTGCGCGTCGGCGATGTCGCGGACATTAAAATGGGGTCGGCGGAACAGCGCGTAAAGGTAAGTCATAATGGCCAGCGCGGGGTATTTATTTCGGCCAACCAAAAACAGGGCACCGATGCGACCAAGCTTCGGAACCGTTTAATCCAAGAGCTTGAGATTCAAAAGAAGCTGCTTCCGCCCGATATAAAGGCGGTCGTTCAGTTTGATCAGAGCCGGGATATTCGCAAGCGTCTCGCAGAACTTGCGCGCGATTTTACGCTGGCGCTGTTTTTGGTGCTGATCACGCTGCTGCCCTTGGGCTGGCGCGCGTCGGTGATTGTGATGATATCGATCCCGCTGTCGGTTGCATCGGGACTGCTGGCGATTTCGGCATATGGCTTTAACCTTAGCCAGCTTGTGGTCGCGGGTTTCATTTTGACGCTTGGCTTGTTGGTGGATGACTCGATTGTCGTTGTCGAAAACATCGCGCGACATTTGCGGATGGGCAAAGGCAGGAACGAAGCTGCCATCGATGGCACCAAAGAAATCACCATGGCCGTTTTGGGCTCAACGGGTGTTTTGGTGTTTGCCTTCCTTCCGCTGTTCTTTTTGCCGGAGGGCGCGGGCAAATTCACCCAGAGCTTTATCGCGACAATCGTGTCGACGATTACCGCCTCGATGATCGTATCGCTAACAATTGTGCCGTTCCTTGCCAGTCGTATCTTGAAGCGCGACGAGCATGAGGGCGGCAATCCGTTACTTCAGTGGCTGATGTTAAAGATTGACCGATTTTATCATCCGATGCTTCATTGGGCGCTGGATAGGCCGCGGCGTTCGGTGTGGGGCGCCCTTGGGGTCACCTGCGCGGCATTTCTCTTCATCCCTTTGCTGGGTTTTAGCTTATTTCCAAATGCGGACACATCCTATTTCCGCGTCACGGTGGAAGCGGAACAAGGTGCGAGCATCGCACAAACGGGTCGCATCGTGCGCCAAGTTTCGGAGATTTTGAAGACCGAGCCCGCGATAAAAGTCCGGGCCGAAAATGTCGGCGCATATAATCCGCCTGTCTTTTACAATGTTTTCCAACGCGGCGAAAATCCGACCCATGGTGAAGTATTGGCTATCATGGACAATTGGGAGGGCTCCAAATCCCGCGCAATGGTTGACCGGCTGCGCAAGAAATTCGACGAGATATCTGGCGCGCGCATTAAGCTGGTCTTGTTCCAAAATGGCGCGCCGATAAACGCGCCTGTGGAATTCCGGGTATATGGGCCCGACCAAGACGAGCTGAAACGTATCGCAGCAAAGATGGAGTTGGCGCTCCGCGAAACGCCCGGGGCCAGAGACATCAACAATCCCGTCGCTTTTGACCGCATTGACCTGGATATCCGGGTCGATGACGCAAAAGCAGCCCTGTTGGATGTGCCGGCAGGCGCCGCGCGCCGTGCGGTCCGACTTGCCATCAGTGGTGAGCGTGCTGGCACATTCCGGGACGAGGAAGGCGACAGCTATCCCATCATTGTGCGGCACCCCCTAACCGATACCCAGCCAATATCGGCTTTGGAATCGATCTATGTGTCCAACCGAAGTGGGCAGGCCGTTTCGTTGGCGGAAATTTCCAATCCGACGTTGGAATCCACACCAGCTGCAATCTACCGCTATAATCTGCAACGTAACGTCAGCGTGACGGCGCAGGTATCCGACGGTGCGGTGATTTCAAAGGTGAACTTGGACGCGCAGAAGAAGATGGACGCCATTCCCCTTAAGCCCGGATATAGTATCGCGGTCGGCGGCGAGGCGGAAAAAATCAACGAAACATTCGCCGGTTTTGGACCGGTTGTCATCGTTGCCCTATTTAGCATCTTCGCCATTCTGGTCGCCGAATTTGGCCGGTTCAAAGAGGCATTGGTTGTCGCGGGCGTCATTCCATTGGGTACGTTCGGTGGCATCATCGCGCTTCTTGTTACTGGCAACAATCTTTCGTTCTTGGCGGTCATTGGTTTTATCGCGCTCATCGGAATTGAAATTAAAAACTCGATCCTGCTGGTTGATTTCACCAGCCAATTGCGCGCCAGCGGCTATGCGCTGCGTGAAGCCATTGAAAAGGCTGGAGAGGTCCGTTTTCTTCCGGTGTTGCTGACTTCGGTAACGGCCATTGGCGGACTTATGCCACTCGCGCTTTTTGGTGGAAGTCTTTACGGGCCACTGGCGATTGTATTGATCGGGGGGTTGATTTCGTCGACTGTGCTATCACGTATCGTCACACCAGCCATGTATCTGCTGGTGGTACGCGGGGATGTCGCAAAGGCGCCAGATTCCATTCAAGTTCAAGGATAAGCACATGTCACATGATGAAGCAATTTTCGCCGGAGGTTGTTTCTGGTGCACCGAAGCTGTTTTTGGCCAGCTGAATGGCGTGCACAGCGTGCAAAGCGGATATATTGGCGGGACGACGGTTGACCCCACATATAAAGAGGTTTGCGGCGGTCAAACCGGGCATGCAGAAGCCATCCGCATTGCCTTTGATGCCGAAGTCATCAGCTACGCCGATTTGCTGGAGATATTTTTTGCGACGCATGATCCGACGCAGTTAAACCGTCAGGGGAATGACGTCGGGACGCAATATCGGTCGGCAATTTTCCCGTTGAACGATGATCAACGTGCGATCGCTGAAGCAGGCATTAAGAAAGCCGCCGCGGACTGGCCAGCGCCTATCGTCACGACGATTGAAGGCCCCGCAACTTGGTATCCTGCCGAAGATTATCATCAAGAATATTGGGAGGGTGAAGGCCAGCGGAACGCATATTGCCTGGCCGTCATTCCGCCCAAGTTAGCAAAGCTGAAAAAGGGATTTGCCCAACGGATCGCCGGTTCAGCATAGACAATCGCAATCGGAGCGCTAAGCATAAGTCATGCCCCATAAACCTGTTCGAAAAGCTATATTTCCTGTCGCTGGTCTCGGCACCCGCTTTTTGCCAGCGACAAAGGCCATTCCAAAAGAAATGCTGCCGATCGTCGACAGTCCGCTCATCCAATATGCGGTCGATGAGGCACGGGAAGCGGGTATCGAGCAGATGATATTCGTGACGGGTCGCTGTAAGAGCGCAATCGAAGACCATTTCGATATCGCGTTCGAACTTGAGCATACAATGTTGGCGCGTGGCAAAGACACATCGGTGTTGGCGAGCTCACGCCTGACACCCGGAAACTGCGTGTATGTTCGGCAACAGGAACCACTGGGTCTTGGACACGCCATCTGGTGCGCGCGCGACATCATTGGCGATGAGCCCTTCGCCATATTCCTTCCCGATGAATTTATGCATGGATCACCGGGATGTATGAAGCAGATGGTCGACGCCTATCAGAACATTGGTGGTAATGTTATCAGCGTGCTTGAAGTGCCCCGCCACGCGGTATCCAGCTATGGCGTTATTGCGCCCGGCGAGGCACGCGGCGCGATTACGGAGGTGCTTGGTCTCGTTGAAAAGCCGAAGGTTGAGGACGCGCCATCGAACCTGATTGTTTCGGGTCGCTATATCCTTCAGCCCGAAGTGATGCATATTTTAGAAGGCCAAGAAAAAGGCGCTGGCGGTGAGATCCAGTTGACCGATGCCATGGCGCAGATGCTCGGTAAGCAACCTTTCCATGCCGTCACATTTGACGGAAATCGCTATGACTGCGGATCAAAAGTAGGTTACATCGAAGCCAACTTGGCTGTAGCGTTGCAAAGAGCTGATATGGCAGACGAAGTTCGCGCCATTGCGGTCAATTTGTTAAAATAGGCCTGTTGCAAGAGATATTGGGGGGTTCAAAATGCGTTTGATTGTTTGTGCTTTGCTGTGTGTGCTCCTCCAAGGATGCGTTGCTTCGATCGTGTCGGATGTTACGAACGCACCGATGAAAGCCGTTTCAAAGACGTTAGATGTTTTGACGACCAGTCAATCGGAAGCTGATGAAAAACGCGGCCGTGAATTGCGGAAACGCGAAGAAGCTCTTGGGAAGCTCAGCCGTCAACGTGCCAAGGCGCGTAAACGCTGTGCTGACGGTAATCGAGGCGCCTGCGAAAAGGTAGAGGACCTGAGCGATCAGATTGAGCGGGAACAGGCGCGCGCGCGGTAAGCGCATTTGTCGGCCAACCGGTAATGGCTGTCGACCAACGGCCAATTTGCATCAAAACTTTGTATCTCGTCGATTTCTAAGCTTTTTGGTCGAACGCAGCTTTCGCCCAAGGCCTGCGGTCCGTTAAGGCACCGGCATAGACCGATGGGGAAGATGCCCGCGGGTCTCGTGGAGGGTTAATGCGCGTTTTTGAACTACGTCTGGCACTGTTGACGTCGGCTATGGCTGCGGTGGCTGTACCGTCTCAAGCTGTTGCCAATGACAGCGCCGCAAATGCCGAGGCATCTTCAGTTCGGGCCGGCAGCCGGCAATTCACGCCCGATTTTTTCGCGACTTACGCCCCCGTTACTGCGCTGGACATGGTGAAGCGCATCCCGGGATTTTCCATCAGTGAAGGAGAAGGGCGTCGCGGTTTTGGCGAAAATGCCGGTAATGTTCTAATCGATGGAGACCGGCCATCCACAAAGTCCGATAACGTGTGGACGATGCTGTCCCGGATTCCGGCAAGTCAGGTCGAATATATTGAGCTGTCTGAGCAGGCCGGCGCTGACACCGAAACCCAAGGGCAAGGACAAGTCGTCAACATCGTCCGTAAGCGGACGGCAAAGGTCAGCGGCACCTATGAAGGGTCGATCGTTGCTGGAACCCGTTATGGGTTCCAGCCATCGGTGAATGCGTCGGCAACGCTGCGGCGGGGCGAAACAAGCTATGAACTGAACGTGTCATCTTATTCTGAACGGGTCTACGGATTTGGCCCTGAAGATTTTAAGACGGGATCGGCTGTCTTGCTGGAACGGCGCTATTACAATGGCAAGGGCGGCCATGACCAAGCTGCCGTGGGTGGCGCCATCAAAACCAAATTGGGCGAGAGCAAGGTAAACCTCAATGGCCAAGTGCGTTGGAGCGACAGCTTTGACATTCGGAATGGTGACTATTTCAACGGTTCCGGTGTTGACATCGCTGATGAACTTTTGCTGCGCGATGGTCCCATTAGCGATTTAAATTATGAAATTGGCGGTGATATTGAGTTTTCTGCCTTGCCCAAGACGAAAACGAAAATCGTAATGCTTTATCGTTCAGGGCAGGAAAGCGCCTATAGTAGCATCGAAATTGCCCGCATGGGGCAGCCGGTGACTTTGTTTGAAACGCGCAGCCGCAACACGCCCACAGAAGCCGTTGTGCGCATCCAGAATGACTGGAGTGGGTTACGCAGGCACGCCGTCCAATTCGGCGCTGAGATGGCTTATAATCGCCTTGATGCACGTTTCAGCGTGGCGAATTCGGTCGCAGGTGCCGTGACCAGTTTCCCGGCATCCGATGTCCTTGTTCAAGAAACGCGGTTTGAACCATTTGTCAGTGACGTATGGACGCTTGGCCCATCGTGGAAAGTCGAAGCAGGCGCCATTGCAGAGTTTTCCAAGCTGACCTTGTCGGGCGACAGTATAGCGGAGCGGAGCTTTCAATTTATCAAGCCCCGCGCCATTGCGACGTGGACAATCAGTCCGCAAACCACCTTGGAATTGCGCGCCGAGCGTCAGGTCGCTCAGCTGAACTTTAATGAGTTTGCGACGTCGGTCGATGTGACCGTTGGCAATCAGGTGGATGCTGGCAATGCAGACCTTGTGCCCGAAAAAACAACGACTTTCTCCGGCCTTATCCGTCACAAGTTTCTGGAACGCGGAAGTATTCAGTTCCGTGGTGATTATCAGTTGGTCGACGACACCGAAGATCTTGTGCCCATCACTGTCCGTGACATCAATGGAGACATTACAGCGCAATTTGACGGCACCGGGAACATCGGCAAAAGCAAACGATGGAATGCCGAGCTGGAGATAACATTACCAATGGATTGGCTGACGCAGCCCATTGGGTTCGCGGGCATCGAAGCGAAATATGTTGGCCATTATCACGGGAGCAAAGTGACCGACCCCGTCACGGGCCTGAACCGTCGTATATCCCACCGTCCATTGTGGCACCAACAATGGGATATCCGTTATGATATGGCCGACCTTGGCCTTGTTTTCGGCGCGTCCTTCAGCGTCCAGGAACCCAATTACGCCTATTTCTTCAACGAGATCCGGCGTCAGCATGAGGGCAAGCAATCGACGCTGTTTATCGAATATAGCAAGTTCAGCCTAGGGACATTGCGTTTCCAAGTGACCGATATGGCGGGTTTCCAACGAGACCGGTTTATTTATGCGGGAACGCGGGCATCAGGCGAGCTCGATCAGATCGTGAACCGGAAACGCACCCTCGATCCGCTGCTTCAAGTGACGTTGTCCGAGAAATTCTGATTATTCGCTGCGCAACGCTTCAATCGGCGAAAGGCGTGATGCCCGGATGGCGGGGTAGCCGCCAAATAGGATGCCGATGACTGCGGAAAACGCGACGGACATTAATGCGGTGTCCAACCCGACGGGGGCTGGAAAGTCGGCCACTTGCTGAAAGACGGCTGCAGCAAGGACCGCCAATGTCAGGCCGATAGCGCCGCCAATGACGCACAGCACCGCGGCTTCAACGAGGAACTGGTTGCGGATGTCGCTGCGCTTTGCCCCCAATGCCATGCGAAGGCCGATTTCGCGTGTGCGTTCGGTCACGCTGACCAGCATGATGTTCATGATACCGATTCCGCCCACCAGCAATGAGATGGACGCAATGGCGACCAACACGGCCTGAAATATCTGCGTCACTTGACCGGTCGTCTCGGCGATTTCCGTTGTTGTGCGTACAGTGAACGGACTAATTCTTCCTTTGGGTACGCGGTAGCGGTCGCGCAACATACGTTTGATGTCCCGCTGCCCCGCGAGCAGTGAATCTTCATCATCGAAACCGACGAACAGCAGTGTCACATCGTCAGGTCCCTGCATCGCTGTCGTCTGCAGGCGCTGGCGCAGCGTCGTGATGGGCACGACAATTTGATCGTCATTGTCGTTACCCAAATTGCTGCCCTTGCTCTCGAGCAAACCGATCACCTTAAAGGGGACGCGATTGATGCGCACGGTTTCGCCCACAGGATTGGCGTCCGCGAACAGCTTATCAGCTACAGTCTGTCCGATCACGACAACACGTGCAGCCGCACCGACATCGCCATCGGTCAGAAAACGGCCTTCCGACGCGGTGACGTTGGACACAATGCCATATTCAGGCGTTGCGCCAGTCGCTTGTGTGGTGGCGCTGCGGCCCGGTGTGACCAACTGGACGCTGCTGCGGATCTGGGGTGCGACAGCGCTCACGCCCGACACCTGACGTAAAATGGCGCGGCCATCGCGCTCGGTTAGGCGGCCGCGGTCTGTGGAGCGTGGCGGGCCGCTGCCGCTGTCGGGCTGCGGCACGACGATGGCCATATTTGAACCTAATGTCGCGATCTGCTGCGTCACCGAAACCTGTGCGCCATTGCCCACCGCTACCGCCAAGATGACGGAGAACACCCCGATCATCACGCCAAGCGTGGTGAGGATGGAGCGCATCAGATTGGTGCGCAGCGCCGTCATCGCAATGGCAATATTGACGCCCCAGCCAGCGATGGAGTTCAGCAGCTTACTCATCCGGCAACCGCGCGGCGTCGCGATTTGACCGCAGCATCTTCGATGACGCGTCCGTCGCGAAAGACAATGCGCCGCTCGGCATATTCGGCAATATCCGGTTCGTGCGTGACAACGATAAGCGTGATGCCTTCGTCGTTTAGCTTCTGGAAAATGCCCATGATATCGAGCGATGTCTGGGTATCCAGCGCGCCTGTTGGTTCGTCAGCGAGCAGCATGAGCGGATCGGTGACCAGTGCACGGGCGATGGCAACACGCTGTTGCTGGCCACCCGACAGCTTGGCAGGGGTGTTCTGCAAACGGTTACCCAGTCCCATCGCCTCAAGCTTCGCCTGCGCACGTTCCCGGCGCTCGGTATAGCCAAGGCCAGCGTAAATGAGTGGCACCGCCACATTGTCCAACGCGCTCGTGCGGGCGAGCAGGTTGAACTGCTGAAACACAAAACCAATTTTGCGGTTGCGGATTTCAGCCAACGCGTCGCTGTCGAGCGTTTTTGTATCAATACCGTCAAGCAACAAGGTGCCCGATGTCGGTATATCAAGACAACCGATCATATTCATGAACGTCGATTTGCCCGAACCGCTGGCACCCATGATCGCAACGAACTCGCCGCGCTTTATGCTCAGCGAAACGCCGTTGACGGCGTGCAGAACCTCGCCGCCGATCACATAATCTTTGACCAGATCATGCGTTTCAAGAAGCGGCGCTGTCATCTTCGTCCGCATTTTCGTCGGTTTGGGCCTTCGGCTTCAGGGATTTTGTCCGGATGAGTACTTTGTCGCCCGCTTTGATGCCCGAAGTCACTTCGGTATAATCGTCACCTTGTAGGTCGATTTGAACCTGTTTCCTGACCGGTCGATACAGATCGGTTCCTGCCAGATACAATGTCGGCTTGGGCGTTTCCTTTTTTGCGGGCGCCCCGGGCTTTTCTTCTTTCGGTTCACCCCGGTCGGCCAATTTGGGTCGGAAGCGAAGTGCGTTGGTTGGCACGCGCAGCACATTCGCCTTTGCGCCAGTGATGATTTCTACATTCGCGGTCATTCCGGGCAGCAATTTGCCGTCTTTATTGTCCACGTCGATGATGACGAGATAGCTGACCACATTCTGCGTTTCGACGGGCGCTTTGCGGACCTGCCGCACTTTGGCGCGGAATATATCATTGGGGTAACTGTCGACGGTGAAGGTTACATCTTGGCCTTCGATAATTTGCCCAATGTCTGCTTCGTCAACCGATGCCTCAACCTGCATCTTGGTGGTGTCGGCAGCGATTTCGAAAAGGTTCGGCGTCTGGAAACTGGCGGCAACGGTGGTGCCGGGCTCCACAAGTTTATTGATGATAACGCCGCTGGCAGGCGCGACAATCACGGTGCGGTTCAGATCGAGCCGTGCAGAGGACAGCTCCGCCGTGCCTTGGCTGATTTGTGCATTGCCGCTTTGTGTTTGCGCCAGTGCAACCTGCAAGGCGTTGCGCGCGCTGTTAAGCTTGCTTTGTGCGATGTCGAGGCCTGCCTTTGAAACAAAGCCGCGTTCGGCCAGCGCCCGTTGCCGCGCAAAATCGCGTTCCTGTATCTCAAGCTCCGACCGCGCACGGGCGACATTGGCAACCGTTTGCTGTAAACCGGCGCGGGCAAGTGCGACTTGCGCTTCGGACTGCTGCACGCGGGCACGCACGCGGGTTGAGTCGATCTCGGCGAGGACTTGGCCTGCTTTCACGGGCGAATTGAAATCGACGTAGACCTTGGTGACTTGGCCTGACACCTCAGTACCGACCTTAATTGTATTCAGCGCGCGAATTTTGCCGCTGGCCGAAACCTTGCGCAGAACTTCGCCGCGCGTGACGGTCTCGCTGACATATTCATAGTCATGCGGGGTAGGGCGAACGATGCGGTAGAGAATGAACAGCAGTAGCAGCGCGATAATCGCTGACCAGACGCGGTGCCGTTTCACCCAAGCCCGTATTGTTTCAAACATCCGACCTGTCCTCAATTGTCTTCCGTCACTGTATATGTAGTGCGCAATGATTAGGCCAGTGATTTATTCACATAACACAGCAAAAAGCCCGCCGGAATTGCTTCCAGCGGGCTTTTATCATTCCTTAAAGGAAGCGAAGCTTATTCTTCTTCGCCGCTATCCACAACATCATCGATGGCGGCGTCAATGGTGGTCAGATCATCTGAAATCACCTTTGCCAACACATCGTCACCGATGGCTGCTTCAGAACCTTGTGCCAATTCGGCAGCATGCTCTTCAGCTGCTGTCTCAGGCGCAATCAGGCTTTCCTGAAGCTTCTTGTACTGGGCACGCAGCGCAACGTCGCGGCTTGTCGCGGCAATCCGCATGCGGTTCATGGCAGAGCCAGTACCCGCAGGGATCAGACGGCCAACGATGACGTTTTCCTTCAGACCGGTCAGGATGTCCTTCTTACCTTCCACAGCGGCCTGTGTGAGGACGCGTGTGGTTTCTTGGAAGGATGCGGCCGAGATGAACGAACGTGTCTGCAACGAAGCCTTGGTGATGCCCAACAGAACCGGGTTACCGGTTGCAGGCGCCTGACCCTTGGTCAGCTTCGCATTGATGGCGTCCATTTCTTCACGGTCAACCTGTTCGCCGGGAAGCAAGGTTGTGTCGCCACCGAATGTGATTTCAACCTTTTGCAACATCTGACGAACGATCGTTTCGATGTGCTTGTCGTTGATCTTCACGCCCTGCAAACGATACACTTCCTGAATTTCCGCAACCAGATATTCAGCCAATGCTTCGATGCCCATGACTTCAAGAATGTCATGCGGGTTCGGCGAACCAGCAATCAGGTTATCGCCCTTACGGACGAAATCGCCTTCCTGAACATCAAGCACCTTCGACTTCTGGATCAGATACTCAATACGATCGCCTTCTTCCGGAACAATCGCGATCTTGCGCTTCGCCTTATAGTCACGGACGAATTCAACGCGGCCCGAAATCTTCGCAATGATTGCGTTATCCTTCGGAATACGTGCTTCGAACAATTCGGCAACGCGTGGAAGACCACCGGTGATGTCCCGGGTCTTGGCAGATTCACGGGTCACACGAGCGATAACATCGCCTGCCTGAACCATGGCACCGTCTTCAACCGAAAGCATCGTTCCTACGCCGAGCAGATAACGCGCAGATTCGCCACTATCGTCATCCAGCAAGGTAATGCGTGGGCGAAGGTCTTCCTTCTTGGTGCGGCTGCCGGCACGATCTTCGATAACGACGCGCTGGGCGATACCCGTTGCTTCGTCGGTTTGCTCGGTCAGCGTCTTGCCGTCGATCAGGTCCTGATATTTAACAATACCCGACTTTTCGGTGATGATTGGCATGGTGAATGGATCCCATTCAGCCAGACGGTCACCAACATTGACCTCCGCACCATCCGGGAATGCCAGCGTCGCACCATAAGGCAGACGGTGAATTTCCATCTCGCGGCCATCCTTGTCGACGATGATAAGTTCACCGTTACGGGCCATTGCCAGACGCTTCTTACGCTTGTCGACGATGCTTGGCAGATCGCGATACATGACCTTACCCGATGCGGTTGCATCAAGGTTCGATTGTTCGTTCAACTGCGCCGCACCACCGATGTGGAAGGTACGCATGGTCAGCTGGGTTCCAGGCTCACCGATGGACTGTGCAGCGATAACGCCGACAGCTTCACCAATGTTGACAGGCGTACCGCGTGCAAGGTCACGACCGTAGCAGGTACCGCACACACCGACCTTGGATTCGCACACCAGCGGTGAACGGATCTTGAGGGCCTGAATGCCGGTTTCTTCCATCGCAGTAACCATTGGCTCGTCGAGCAAAGTTCCAGCAGGGATCAGCACCTTGCCATCAAGGCCAAGGATGTCTTCCGCCGTGGTACGGCCAAGGACACGCTCACCAAGTGAGGCGATGGTCGAACCACCCTGAACGATCGAACGCATTTCCAGCGCGCGCTGGGTACCGCAATCGACTTCAACGATGGTGCAATCCTGCGATA
>Ga0315908_10002471_pt1 | contig 13523 bp, 5 predicted proteins | sample LakEriMetagenome_12_FD_203520 | JGI IMG/M metagenome (GOLD analysis project Ga0315908, IMG submission 203520) | Freshwater fungal communities from buoy surface, Lake Erie, Ohio, United States - Buoy 4 MA124 | ecosystem: Environmental > Aquatic > Freshwater > Lake > Lake biofilm | place: USA...
TTACTAAAAAATTACTAAAAAATTACTAAAAAATTACTAAAAAATTACTAAAAAATTACTAAAAAATTACTAAAAAATTACTAAAAAATTACTAAAAATTACTTAAAATTACTCAATATTATTTTGAATGCTATCTTTATAATTCTATTTTGAAAAAAAAAAATATTAAATTTATTTCATTAAATTTAACTCTTAATATAAACTTTATAATTTTTATATAAATATTATTAATAAATTTTAATTATGTCGTAAAAAAATAATTAGAAAATAAGTAGTTATAGATTAATTTTTGGAATATCAGGAATATACATTTTTTATACTTTTTATGGATTAATATAGGAAAAAATGTAAAAATATATAATTAAATTTTTACAAATAAATAAAAATATTTTATTAAATATAAAAGTTTTAAAATTAACTATGATTTAGATGGAAAAAAAGAGGGTAAATATAGATGGCCTTTAATTTTAGTTATGTCTTAATCAGTTATATCAGTAATATTAGGTTAATTTATATAGAAATATTTTTATGGAATTTAGAAAAGTTAGATAAATACAAAAGAAAGTATAATAATGGGATTTTACGGAATGATCTCTATGTTTAGTAGTAATTTAGCTTTAAGTTATACGAGTTATCCAATTCAAGCTCTTTTTAAATCATCAAAAGTGTTATCAATTTTATTGATTGGTTTAGTTGTTGGTAGAAAACATTCTAATAGTTAATATGTGTGCGGTTTTTTAGTAACTTTTGGTATTTTTCTATTCAATTTAAATGTAAAATATATTATTAAATATTAGGAAACAAATAGTAAAATTTCCAATTAATAATATGACAATTATTTATAAATATTTGGAGTTTCTCTTCTTTTAATTTCATTAATATGTGATGGATTGCTTAGTTAGACTCAATAAAAATTGATTTAAAAAAGAGAAGGTAAAAGTCCTTTAAATTCTTTTGATTTGTTGGTTTCAACGAACTTGGCAATGATGGTGATCACAGTTTTGATAGGTTTGACAACTAACTAAATATATTAATGTTTTTATTTTTTTGTCAAATACCCTTAAGCTTAAAATGATTTATTCAAATTTACATTTTTTGGTGTTATTGGTTAGTGTTTTATATATTACACACTTTCTCTTTTTGGTCCTTTGGTAGTTGGAATAGTTACCACTTCTAGAAAATTCTTAACAGTTATTTTATCAATACTATATTTTGGGCATTCAGTTAACAATATATAGCTTTTTAGTTTATTTTTAGTTTTTTTAGGATTATTTATAGAACTTTATTTTAGTTCTAAATCTGAATCAATAAAAACTAAATCAAAACTGTGATTTAATAATATATTAAATAATTTAACGCAAATAAAATTATAAGTGAAACAATTATAAACTTTTAAAATATATTCTTTAATATTTTTTTATTAAAAATTTATAAATTTAATTCTAGTATAATATAAAACTATTTTGCTTCAAGCTTATATAATTTTAATTCGATGTCTTTTTAAAATTAAAATTATCAAATTAATTAATTAATTAAATAAGATTATATAAATTAAATAAGATTATTTATATTAAATAAAATTATATATTATATTTTTATTTAAATTAATTATGTTTTAGAAATATTTATAATTTAAAGAAAATAGTATTAAAAACGTATAAAAAATAATAAATATTTTACTTGAGTAGTAAATTAAGATAATGATAAATACATTCATAATAGAATTATCAATATATATTTTATATTACTGAGAAAAAATGTAAGTGAAATAATTCAAAAGAAAATTTACTTAGAAATTTTCCAGAAAATTTATCATACATTTCATTTTATTCTGTTTTAAAAATATTTTTTATTAATTTAGTATTATTCTTGCTTTTTTTGATTAAAAAATTTTTCATAATATTTTTATTTTTAATTAAATTTTATTTTATATTATTTTGAAAATTATTTAGATTGTGAAAGTAAAATACAAAATCTTTAAAATTTAATTTATTGTTTAAAAAATAATTTAAATTTTCACAATCTTTCGTTTTTTCATACTAAAGTTAATAAATATTTATTATAATTATAGTTTTTTAATAAATATTCATTTTAGCATGAAAATGCATTTATAAATTTTAATAATATCAAAAAAAAAATTTAAAAGTAGGATAAAATGCAAAAATTACTTTACCAAATATTAATTAATTAGAAACTGGACCGTGGTGTCTACTATCGAATGATTCTGGTTTATTATCTCCTTCTATCCAAACGTGTCCTTAAGGTACTTTCATATTTCTGTTTATTTCTTCATATTCAGAATATACTATTCATTTACAAATATCATATTATGGATTTACCTAATTTAATAAAAATTCAATTTACTGGAGAATGAGCTATTATTATGTCGCCTTTTTTTAATCCAATAAATTTATAAAAAAATTTATCTACTATAAGAATTTACTTTTCAGCTAAAGTTGGAAGCATACTCCCTCCTTAAGAATCAATACATGATATTAAATTATCTGTAATAAGACAATATAATGAAAGACAATTAGTACATAAATACAATTCCATAAATAATTCTTTAAAACCCATTTATACAATAAAAAAATAAATTTATTAATATATATTTAATAAAAAATTAAATATTTTATTATTTATTATTTAGATTAATTATAATATTCTATATTAATTAAAAAAGTTTAAATAAATAAAAATTATTAAATATTCAGCTCGAGAAAAAAAATTGTCTTATTTTTTTTGGCAAAAATGACCAAAATTTAATTTTATTTATTTAAGCTTACTAATCTTTTTATGATTATTCTTCATAATATCTTTTATCATCAATATAGTGATATAAATCTTATAAATATTAAAAATTTTAATCGTATTACTAAGTTGAATACCTTACAAGAGATAAAACCAAATCAAGATGTTTATAATCTGAATATATTTTAGAATAAATACTATCAGATTTATAGAATCCAGTCTTTTTAAAATTACCCTAATTATCAATAAAATACATTCTCCAAACATTACCATTAGTATGTAATACTATTTGTGATTTAATTTAATCATTATAAGCTCTTGAATTATGTAAGGCCCAAATTGCTACTCCCAAGCATTCATATATATTCCAATAATCTATCATCTAACCACTCAATTTATCTTATTTTTTCTAACTTATTACCACAGGAATTATAGGAAATCCGTCATCAGTATTTTTATTATAAATTAAATATTCTATATTTCCATGAAATACACATCCTTGACTACTTTTTGCTTTGTAATCTTTATAAAAATCAAAACCAGTATTTTCTAATGCATTTTTAATTAATTACTCAATTAAAATTTTTTCATCATTCTCGTCAAAAAATTACTATGTTCTTAATTTTAAGCAATACTTTTTTAATACATTATTTATTTTATGCTATTATATTTATATTAAAGGTGTCCATCTAAATTAACTATTTAATTATAACTAACTTGAATAATTTGTGTATTGATCAATAATTCCTTAATTTATATATTTAAATTAGCAAATAATATTAAATTGCTCATTTTATTTTTATTTTTATACTTTATCTATTTATTTTAATTGGTTATTTTAAATATCTACTCAATATTGAAATCTTATTTTATTAAAATATTTCTTCATTATAAAAATTATATATTTTTATAATAATTAAAATTTAGAATAAATTATAATAATTATTTATTAAATTACTTATAAATATATAATAAATATAATATTTTTTTTCAGATTTTTAAGAATAATTCATGGCATAAATCAATAAATTAATTTTAATCGAGTTTTTAAGGAATTTTTATTGATTAAATTTTTTCTTAGTGTTATTAAGAAATTGCTATTAATTAAAGAGCAGATATACACTATTCTTAATTTATATATCCTAATTATCTTAAATCCTAAAGTTTATAGTGATTAATAATATCTTTTTCAGAAATTTTTATTGATTTAAAACCTAAAAATGATAAAAAAATTAAAATAAAAACAAAAATATTTTTTAATTAATATATAATAATTTAACCATTTTTATCTTTAATTAAAAGTTAATTGAGGATGTGTTCCCAAACGTCTTCTGGTCTATCATAACAAATAGAGGTAGTTAAATCTTAAAACAACTCTACTATTCTATGTTTTTTCATATATTCATTTGCTTAATTTTTATACTTGTTTTCTTCATTTTAATTTCTAGATTCCATATTAGTTATATAATTTATATATTATTAAAAAATGAATATAATTAAAAAATAAATTAATATATTTTACTATAAAATTATATAAAAAATGAATAATAATTTATTTTAAATATTAGATAATTAATATGATATTTCTAATTAAAATAATTAAAATTAAAGTTTAAATCTAAATTATGAATAAAATAGTTAATTTTTTTAATCTATAACTAAAAACAATATTTCAAATTTTTTTGATAAATTGAGTAACATTAAAAATTCAAATAATATAAGTAAATTTGAAAAATAAATTAAATATAGTTTACCCTAATATAGTAATAATCAAAAAAATATTTATAAAATAAATATGTAATATAAATTAAGATAAAATTAAATATTAAACCTAAATTTCGGAAATATTTAAAGACTATAAGATATTATAAGCTCAGGATTATTCATAAACATTTAAGAGTTAAATTTATAAAATAATAATTTAATATTTATACCTAAAGAAATAAAATAATTTTAAAATCTATAAATAATAAATTTGGATAATAATTAAATTTAATCTTTAGAAGGAATAAACTTTAATATTAAATATTTGAGCATTAATAATAATTAAATTATAGATATTGAATTAATATCAAATTTAACTGAATTAACAGTATTAGATATTGGGAATAATAATATTGAATTTTTAAGCTGTTAGCTTTTTAATTTAATAAAATTAGAAATTTTATTAATTCATTGTAATCCATTTACTTATTTATCAGTTAATATATGTAAACTAATTAATCTTTCTATTTTTGCTATTGATTGGTTTAAATATGCTTATCCATCTATTAATCCAATAATTAATATACAATAACAGTCATATTTATTTATTAAATTATTTGCATTAAAAAAATAATCTGAACATTTTATTTCTGTTTCCTAATTTATCTAGTATTTTTCAATTAATTTGAAAGATTTATTATAAGTTGATTTATAAGATAGAAATTTTATTCACAATGCTGTTATTCATTCTGATTTGGGTATAATAAAATTTTTTAGTTAAAACTATAAATAACTTTTAAATTAATAAGATAAATAAGGTTAAACTCCTTTAATGATTGCTATCAAACAAAAAAAAAAATAAATAATAAAAATATTAATAGATGCTGGATCTGATTTAAATATGAATTTTTTTAATTCTAGTTATATTCATTAATCGATTGAATTTTATAATGTTGATTTATTAATTTAGATATTGAAATAAGACAAATTCTAAATTAATAGATAAGATTTTTACGAAAATACCCCTTTACATCATCTTATTAATCTCATAAATAGTTCTAATTTTGATTAACTAGTAGAAATTTTAGAAATTCTTTATTGTTAAGAATTTTTTAATTCAAGAATAAAAAATAATCATTTTTATACACCTTTATAATTAGCTATTAAAAAAAATAATATTGAAATAGTTAAATGGATGATTAACAAAAATAATTAAATTAAATTTGAAAAAAGGAATAAAAATAATTTAAAGTATTTTGATTTTAATTAGTCTGGAGGTAATTAAAATTTATCGGCAATTTAGATTTGCTTAAATTTTGGCCATTTTTAAATTTTATAAGAAATATAAGCGGATTAAATATTAAATTGTAAGTAATATGAAATAATTTTTATAAACTAAAATAATATAAATTGCAAGAATTTTAATTAAAAAAATTATAAAAAGATTATTAAATTATATATTAAAATGGAATTATATTAAAGAAATTATTTTTTAAAATAGAATATCTTTTTCTATAATTTTTAAGAAAATAAATAAATTCATAAAATATAATCAAGTATTAAATTTAATAATAAAATATAATAAGAATTTTAACAAATATAAAATTTATAAACAAATAAAAATTAACAAAAAGAATGAAATTAAAAATAATTTCTTTAATAATAAAATTAAGATTAAAATGATTTTGATTATAATTAATAGAATCATTTAGATTTATTATAAAAAAATAATATATTATTTGATAAAAATTTATCAAGAAATATCTCTTTTTAAGAAAATTGTGACACTAAAGATGATAAAGAGGAATTATAACCATTTAAGTTTAATTATTAATAATTATTAAAAAATTAAACGTTTATGCCAAAAAAAATGAGTTTAATTTAATAAATATATGAAGAAGATTAAAATTCAATTTAAATATTTTAACTATTAAACAATATAAATCTTAGAAAAATTATAAACAATAATGAAAAATCAATTTCATATTGAATAAATTTTATTAACTAATTATTAGTAAAATATTTTATTGTAGAAAATTAAATAAATAAAAATGATGATTAATAACTAATTAAAATTTATTACAATTTCAATAATTAATTAATTGACGATATATTTATAAATTTAGAAAAAAAATAAATAATAAAATTAATTATTGTAATAATTATTGACAATATTTAAAATTAATAAAATTAATTCTTTTTAAATTATTAGTTAATTAATTTCCTATATAATATTAAAATATACCATTCTTCATATATGATAAATTAATTTCATCAAAAATATATTAATTTTCAATAAAAAATGTCTCAATATGAATTTCTAGAATTAATTCTTTTAATAAAGTATAAATAATAATTATATTTTTAATCTTTGTAAAATACATAAATTAATAAAATGAAAAAATGAAAAAATATATTTGATAATATTAATAAATTAAAATTTGATAATTAAATTTATATCATAATTTTTGTTATTATATTTAACAATATTAACAATCTTTATATTATTACTATATTTTTAAATTTAAATTCACAATTTAATTTGAATCTATTTCAATATTAAGAACTAATAATTTAAATAAATATAATTACATTCTTTGAAGAAATCATCTATAAATAGCAATAGAAATTATTATTAATTGATATAGCTTATTTAATTAATAATATTTTGATTAAATTATTTGACTATTTTTATTAAATTTATAAAATGACATTAATATTATTTGTAAAATATATAATCATTTTATTTTAATAGGATGATTTTTATTTTTACAAAATTAATGAAAATTCATATTAATTAAAAAGAGGAATTAAAAAATTATATTGATTATTCGTAATTTTAGTTTTAAAAATTAATTTGTTATTAATTTTTATTATCAATATTTAATTCGAATTTATAAGTTTGTATAATTTTATTTTATTATAATTTATTTTGATCATTTGTATATATATTTTAACTAATTTTATTAATTAATTATTTTAAACAAATATTTTAATTTTAATATTTTTAATTTTTTTATTCTTGATTATTAATATCATTTTATTTATCAATTAAAAAGCTAGATTAATTTAAGAAATTTTCTTTTATAGATAAATCAAAAATTTATTAAAAATTTTTGTTTTTTTATGATTTTTAAAATTAATCTATATACTATTTTTATTATTTACATTATTTATCTATTTCCATAAAGCGTATTTTAAATAAATCATGCTAATTAATTAAATTGATATGTTCACTTTTTAAATTTTCATATTTAGTTTTAAATAAATGAAATTCATTTTTAATTTATTAGTCTTAGTCTATCTAATTTTATTATTTTTATGATAATGTTATAAAAATTTCATTTTTTTATTTTAATTAATTTGTTTCAATTAATAACGTTTACTTTTCTAATAAAATTTAATTCAATTATTTGAATATTAAATCATTATTGTTTATAATCAAATTTTAAATTTGTAAGTCTGAAATTTTAATATCATTTTCTTCTAATATTTGACAATTTAATTAAAAAAGTATTTATTTTTAATATTTATAAAATTAATACTGTTATAATGTTTATTCTATCTAATTTTTTTCAATTATTTATTGTAACTTAATAATTTAATTATCCTTAATATCTAATTCTTATTAAAATTAAATGATAAGTTATTTATTTTATTCTTCAAAATCAATTTTAATTTATTTTAATTTATCATTATCACTATTTATCTCATTTATTTAATCAAATTATTAAATTGCATTAAAATTTTATTCTTATTTTTTATTCGATTCCAATAAATTTTATTAAATTATATTTTATTAATAAATTTAAAATAAGTCAATCAAATCTTTTTAATTATTCTAAATAAAAGTCAAATCAATATTTTGTTTTTAATAATTTAAATTTATTTAAAATTGCAAGTTGTTTTAACAATTTGAAAATTATTCAAATTTTTGTTATTAAGAAATAATTTCATTTTATTATTATAATTACATTTTAAATTTATTTATCAATTCTTATTAGTTGTTTAATTTAGATATAAGTAAATTTTATTATTATTACAAATTTTCTTTCAATTCAATATTTTATTACTGTAATTAATTTATTTATATTTAATTTTAATTTAATTCTTTTTTATATTAAATTATTTAAATTTCTTAATCCAATTTTTAATCGTGAGCCTATTTTTATGTTATTTCCAATATTTCTTGTAGTTAATCAATATTTTTGTTTTTATTTTCTAAATCAATTTAATATTTATCAATAAAAATTTACTATTTTTATAACTTATACTCATTTTCTTATAATCTATTTTAATAAATTTCTAATTATTACTAAATTTAAAGAATATAAATATTTTTTTATTCCAATTCTTATTTTAATGAATTTAATCTTTCAAATTATTTTTTTATTTAATAATAATTATTATTTTCTTAATTTTGAATTTAAATTTTTAGTTAATTTTATATTTCTATTAATTATTATTTTTCTTCACCCCAACTTTAAACACTACTTTCAATTTTAATGTTAAATTTTTCTTTTTAGTTATTTTATTATTCTTTTAATTCAAAAATTATTTACTAATATTCTTAGTCTTTTTATTCAATCTCATTATTTATTTATTATTATTTTTATTTTTATTCAAAAATAAATTTTTCTAATTTTAAGTTATATTCATTTTATAATTTATCTTAAATCTATGATATCTCATTTAAATATGAATTTTTATTAATTTCAAAAAAACATTAATCTGTTTAAACCATTTTTTCTATTTTTTTTATATTTTCTTTTTGTTAAATAACTGAAATACTGTTATTAAAATTACTTAATAATTATTAAATATTTTCATTATTATTTATTTCAGCTAATTTTTCTACATATTCTATTTACATTTAAGAATTATTTAAATTTTATGATAGATAATCAAAGCTCATTTCTTCATTCATAATTTAAGGTAAAATATTAGAATAAATTGATTATTATTTCGAATCTTTTTATAGTTCTTAATATTAGTTTATTTATGGATATAAATATTGTTAATTATTATCCTCTGTTTACATTTATATTTATGCTTTAAATATATAATTTATAAATTCAAATTTAATATTTAACAATAATTATAATTTATAAAATTTATCTTCTATTTTAATTCTAATTATAATTATGTAGATAATTTATTGTATTATTTTTATAATTCAAGACTAGAATAAAAATTTTTTATTAGCATCAAGTGTTTATTTATTATTTTTATTTTGATTCGTAAAATTATTATTAAAATTGTATGTAATATAATTATTATTTTAAATATTAGTTGTAGTTTTGTGAATAGTTAATAATTGTTTTTTAATGAATTAATTATTATCATTATTAATTTCTAGATTCTTATTATTTTTTAGATTAACTTTATATTTTTTATTAATTTAATTATTTTACAAATTATAATTATTATTTGAATTTAAGACTTACTAATCTTCACTAAATAAACTATTATGAGAACTTATTTTTCTAGACATTTATTTAAAGTTATTAGGAGTCTAAATAAAATTAGTATTAAAATTGATAGACTATTAAATTTATTACTTTTCATCTTTAAGTTAATTTTTGTTACTAAAGTTACATGGATTAATTTAGATATTCTTATTTAATAATTTATCTTCATTTAAATTACTTGTAAAAACATTAACTTTATTTTAATTTATAAATTCATTTATTTGATATTAAATTTTCTTTTCTTAATCTTCTAAATCTTTTAATAAATCATCTAATTATTTTTCTTTAGTTTATAATTCTTATAACTTTTTATTAGATTCTTCTTCTCTTTTTTAAAGAATCATAGTATTTTCTTTAAGTCTATTTTCTCTTAGTTACATTGAAATATTAGGTAAATTTAACAAATCATCAACATTTGGTCTAGTAAATTCATCATATTACAAACACCAATTAATAACCCTTTATTATAATTTTATATTTTTAATACCTTTATAACTCAGGGGTGTATCTCATAGCAATATTAATTTTTTTTTGATTGCTTTTATACTTTAAAACATCTTGAAAATATTTTACATAATTTTCTTTTTAATATTTATCATTGACACAACACATTTCATATAACAACTAGCCAAGACAATATATTTCACTTTTTTCTGTGTAAATTCCTTAATAAATTTGCTCAGGTGATTTATAGTAAGTTTATTAAATCACTCCTTAAGTTTATGCTAATTAAGACGAAAAATCAATTTCGTTTAATTATTTTGCAACTCCGAAATCTCCTAATTTTATATTATAATTAGAATCTAAAAGTATATTTTATGGTTTAATATCTCTATGTAAAATTATTTTTCCGTCTTTTCTTCTATGAATTTCATAAAAGGCTAAAATTAATTATTTGAAAAACTTCCATACATTTTCCTCAGATATATTTTATTTTTTCTTTTCTAATTTTAAAAAATATGATTATAAATCTCCATTTTCACAATACTCCATTAATATAAATAATTTTTAATTCTCTTTGTCAACTATTCTGTCAATGTATTTCACTATATTTTAGTGCCTACATTCTCTGAGTAAATTAACTTCACTAACTATTTGTTATTTTTCATAAGTATTAACGTCCTTATAATCCAATTCTTTAACTACTATTTATTCTTATTTTTTGCTTTATGGGTTTAAGTATTATGCTTTATATACTTTTCCTGATTTTCCTATTCCTATTAAATCTTCCAATTAAACTTTTTCCATTATAAATTATATATTTATCTTTGAATTAATTATTTAAATTTACTATTATCATTCTAAAATTAAAAATATATTATTTGCGGTGCTTTCGCTTAAATTATAATCGATTATTTTTTATATAATTATTTAATAATTTTTTCAAATGATAGAAAATACTTTATAATTAGAAACTATTTTATATCCAAGAATATTAAAATAAAATTTTATTTAATATATGAGTTAAACATGTAGTTTATTTGGATAAATTATTTAGATTTAATAGAATAAAATTGAATTTAGAATAGGAAAAGAAGATGAATTGATTTATTTAATTTTTAATAATGATTAAAAATAATTATTATCATAACTAGTTCCAAATAAATTTATTGAAGTGAGAGGAGTTCTTATAAACAATTAATTATTTGAAGTAAAAGAGTTAAATGAGTTTTAAGACCAAGAAATTACTGAAGAGTTATTTTAATTATATTAAGAAATGGTTATTTTATAAAGATCTACATTTTAAGATATTTTTTGAAATTTATTTTTATTATATTTAAAAAATTATTAAATAAATTTATAATATCTTATAAATTTTAATTTGATTTTTATGGGTTTTAATTAAAGTAAAAATAATCAATTGAAAGTTTTTTTTACACATAATTAAAAATAAAATTATTATAATAAAGAGAATAATTTTTTTTTAAGTTAATACTTATTTATTGAAAATAAAGAAAAAAATACAATTAATTAGATTTTAAAAATAAACAAAATAAATAAATAATTATTTTTAATAAAATAATAACAGAACATTATAGTATGATAATTTTAAATTTTTTTATAAATTAAAGAAGATTAATTATTTTTATATGGAGGAATAGATAAAAATGAAAATTATGTAAGTAATTAAATTCAAATAATAAATATTTAAAATAACATAGCTAGAGTAATTTAATATTAATAAAATCAAATAATCGGATTTTTTAATGGCATGGCTATTTATATTGAATAAGTAATTTATCTAGGAGGAGGACAAATAAATTTTAATTAAATAAAAGTAAATAATGACTAGAAATTAAATAAAGAAAAAATAAATGAGTATAAATTTTTAAGTTAAAATTCAAAAAGATTCTATAAAATAGTTTTTAATAAAAAAATAATTCAAGACATATAGTATAAAATACAAAAATTTTAAAATATTAAAGATTAAGAAGGTTAAATAATAAAAATAGAAGAATTAAAAAGCTTGAATATTGGGAGATAAGGAGGATAGATTATATATTACAAAGGTTTTCTTTATATTTTTGGGGGCTTCAATGAAAATAATATTTGAGTAAAAGATATAGAAAGATTCGATTTAAATTAAAACTAAAAATGGGAAATATTAGAATACGAATTTTTTTAAGGAATAGAAAACATGTCAATTTTTTAAAGTGTATTTGAAAATGAATTTTTAGTTGTTGGAGGATAAACTAATTACAAATATCAAAACGAAAATATTTTCAGGGCTAACATTGATAGTTTTATATACTAACACTTTTTAAAAATAAAAGATTTAAATTAAAACTAATTATCATTTAGTTAAACTTTTATTCATGAACCTGAAGAAGGAATTCAAGAAATATTTATATATGGAGGTGAGAACCTTAATAAATGTATTATTATAGAGCTATCTAAGGACTATAACTCATGGAAATAATCAGAAATAAATCTAAGTGGTTAGTTAAAAAAATTAGCATTAGATGCTAAAAATATATCTGTAAGTCATTAATCAGTATACATTAAATATGCAGTAAGTAAGTTTTAATTGAATAAAATATATCAATAGAATGTTAATTCCAGAATCATGATTTTTAATACTGATCCATTTATTTTGGACATTAATTATCATGAAAAAACCTTAAAAAAACTGTAAATTCCATTTGAATTATAAATAAATGAATGTTAAAAAGGTATTAAGCTTGACAATTATTAGTATTTTTTAATTGGAGGTGTTTAGATGTACTAAATAGGGACAGATGTAAAAATTAAGGATAATTACGACTATTTGATTAAAAAGAATGTTTAAATTTTAAACACAAGATTTATTTTAAGATAAAAACTAGTGAAAATTTGTTAAGAGATGAAAGTAGAGAAAAGGAATTTTGGTATTTGTAAAGATATGAATTATATATATATAATAGGAGGTATGAATAAGGAGATGAGCATGAGATGTTGTTAGAAATATGATTACAAGAACGATATATGGTATGAAATGAGAGGAATGAATGAATGAAGGAGTGATTGTGGAGTGGTGGAGAGTGGGAACAAGATTTATGTTTTTGGAGGCATAGATTTGGATTGATTAGACTCAATTGAGAGTTATGATAAACAAAC
>Ga0315908_10002472_pt1 | contig 13516 bp, 13 predicted proteins | sample LakEriMetagenome_12_FD_203520 | JGI IMG/M metagenome (GOLD analysis project Ga0315908, IMG submission 203520) | Freshwater fungal communities from buoy surface, Lake Erie, Ohio, United States - Buoy 4 MA124 | ecosystem: Environmental > Aquatic > Freshwater > Lake > Lake biofilm | place: USA...
GATTTATCTTAATCGTTTTCAAAACATATTTCTTAATTGGTTTGCATTTTAGAAATAAGAATAGTGTTTTAATGTTTTAAAAATTATATTTCTTATAACAAAATAGAATGATTATTTTAATTGGAGGTATTTATATTTTCCTTATTTTCAATTGAATAATGATTCATATTTTTATCTTTAAATTAATTAGTGTTATTAACTTAGTTAACAACTTTCATAGCTCTTTATCCAAACTAAAGAGTACTTAAAGTTTCATCAAGATTTAACGAGGAATTAGTGATGCAACACAACAAAACTGTTTTACTATTACCTCCTAATGAGTTTTGTAATACCCTTGTGAGTTTACTGTCTCTGTAGGGGATATACTGCTGATTACTGCCTAGATTTTAAATGCATTTACCCAAACATGATAATGACTAATTAATATGTTTACTCTCATTGATTTGATTCCCTGTCGGTCTGCTTTTCTTTATACGTTCACTTCCAGCTAAATCTACTAAATACATAAAAACTTGATTAGAATTGGAATTGTATTTTTTTTCTTGCTTTTCACTTAGCCTTACAATTTGAATAACATGACTTCTAGAACTGGTTTAATTAAGCTGAGTGCTAGCGATATATTTGTTATTTTAAATATGCAGTTGTAATTCTTAAACCTGTTCGATATTCTACACTTATTTGAATTAATTTATACTTACTCCTTGAACTTTTGTATTATTGTCTAATAAGTCATAAACATTCTCCATATAAATCTGTACTGCTCCTATTTCTATATTGAAGTTATAATTCTTGTTAATCTTAAGTATTAGATCTAATGATTCTAACACTATTCCATTCTCTCCAAACATACTAAATGTCTTTCCACTTCCTGTTTGTCCATAACATAAAATGCAACTGTTATATCCATTAAATAAATCTTCTATCATTTCGGTTCCCATACTTTCAAATATTTACTAGTTCTTTATTTAACTATTGAATATTCTATCAAATCTATATTACCTTTTCTCAAAATCTTTACTTATTATTATACTTTAATTATTCTCTTTATTTAATTAAATGTTTTCATTTTCTTCACCATTAATTCTTAAATAAACTTTCACCCTTTCTTATTCAGTTTTTACCTATTGCATTTAAACTATTATATGAATGTCTAACCGAAAAATATAAAATAATATTATCATTAAGCTATATAAGAATTTTTTAATTCATAATATTGAAATTGCTGGAGTGGCGCAGTGGAAGCGTATCAGAAAATTATTTTCTGGTGGACAGGGGATCGAAACCTCTCTCTAGTATTATTAAAATTATATTATTATTATTTATTTAATTATATCTATTTTTCATTTATTTTAAATTTATTTATTATAATGATAAGATTTAAATAATAAAAAATAATTAAATTTTTTTATTTAGCCAATATTTTTATTTAATTTTTTTAGGATAATATTTATTTCTATTAAACTATTAATTCATAGGTCAATAATTTATTATTTTAAAAGGGCCTTTAACTTTAAAGTTAAATAAAATTAATTTATTCAATAAAAATATTTAATTAATGATTTATATAAAATTTATATTTGTTTTTGTTTTAATAAATAATAATAAAATTCATATAAAATTAAGGATTTGTTTTTATTTTAAGCCTCCTACAAAATTGTAAGAGTGAAATTTCATGACAAAATAGCCTTCTCCTTTAGTGGTACTTCTTAAGAAGCTAGTGTATCCGACCATTTCTTCTAAAGGAACAAAACATTAAAGATTAGTGAGGCTATTATTAAAGTTTCCTTTTTCTTCATTAATCTAGTCTATTTTGCCTCTTCTCACACTAGAAATATCAGTAATGATAGCTTTAAGATATTACTAATCACATTTAATGTTTACTGTCATGATAGGCTCCATAATTTAAGGAACGCACTTCAAAAACAGATCTTTCAATAGCGAACTTGTTTACATTTAACAAACCACACTATTTGTTCTTTTAGGACTCCATTTCCCACCAATCATCTATGTTTTTATAAATATTATTTTTTATTACCTTCACTCTTGTATTTATCATTTAATATCCTTGTAAAATACCACTCTCTAAAGCATTTTGAATTGTATTTTCAATATCAAATAGCAAATCAAAAGGTATTGAAGCAAACGAATAAATAGGATCATCTCCATATTCATCTTCTATTTTTTCAACCTAATCAGTTTTTTCTCTATTAACTGTTTAAATCATATTGTTTTTATCATTTTCAATTCTATATTTTTTGTATAATTCATAATTAGAATCAAAATCTCTGCTCCTTTAAAAATCAATAAGAACCTGATTGGAGTATGAAAATGATTCTTATTCTTATGATTCATCTTGCTCTATATTTTCAGCTAGTAATTCTAAATAAAAGTAGTTAGGTTTATTGTTAATAACCTTAGAGAAAAGTAAAGATAGAGACTAAGAATTGGTGATGGACTCTTTATACTTGACTTTCATTTTGCCTAGAGTGATAGAAAGGTTGAACTCTAATTCCAACCTATCCCTAATAACCTCAAGATGCAACTCTCCTAAGCCTTGAATTAGTAACTATCCACTTTCTTTATCTTGTATTAATTAAAAACTATTGTCCTCCTTTTACATCTAATTGAGAGCTTCTAAGACTTTGGTTTTATCCTTGACACTGTTGTATTCAACACTGGCAGTGTAAATAGGATCTGGAAAAACTATTTTATGGAGCTGGAAATTAGAATCGTCTTTACTGTCAAGGAGAGTATCACCGGAGAAAGAGTGCTTGATACCTTGTAGAGCTACTATGTCTCCACATAATACACTCTGTACTTGCATGTATTCTTCTCCTCTTACTCGGAATATATTGTTTATTTTTTCTACCTTTCTATTATTGTTCACCAGAGAAGTCCTGTTGTTAAGCTGTCCACTATATACTCTTACGTATAATAGTTCACCCTTGTCAATATGCTTGATGCTTTTATAAGCATAAACTGTTAGTTTCTCTTTCTCACATATTCTTCTTTCAATACCATTCATATCTACTATCACCTTTTTTTGACTTGGGTCAGGCAAATAGTCAACTATTGCATCTAATAATGGTTATATTCCTTTATTTTTTAAACCTGAGCCTAATAAAACAACACTAACATTATTAGGATCTTTTTAGATGACTCTTCTGATAGCTTCCTTTATTTGGAGATTGGTAAAAGAGGAATTAAGATATAAATCCATAAAGAGATCATCATGCATGCTGATGGTTTCCAATAACAAGTTTCTTTACGAGATTATATTAGAATAAGAGGGGTGAGTTGACAAGATTGGTTGGATGAGAACAGTGTGACCTAATGAGTCTTGGAAGATGATGGTCTACATAGAGACAAGATCAATAATCCCTTAGAATTGTTCTGCTTCTCCAATAGGAAGTTAAGTAACTAGAGTGACGACATTGAGTTTAGCATTGATGGTTTTAACAGAGAAATCGAGACTGGCTCCTTATCGATCCATCTTATTAATGAAGATAATTCTTGGGATATTAAACCTATTGGCTTGGAACCAGACCATTTGAGATTAAGCTTCAACTCCATGGACTCCATCAAATATTGCTACTGCTCCATCTAAAACTCATAATGACCTCTCAACCTCTCCTGTGAAGTCAATGTGACCAGGAGTGTCGATTAAATTAACTTGATACAATTCCTATTCTTTTAACCAATTAAATGATATCCCTGCTGCTCTAATTGTTATACCTCTTTCCCTTTCTTAAGTCATATAGTCCATTACTGTGTTCCCTGCATGAACTTCACCTGGCTAACTTAACACTCCTGAGTATAACAACATCCTTTCACTTATAGTTGTTTTACCTGCATCTATGTGAGCTATTATTCCGATGTTTCTTATTTTATTTATATTACTGTTTGACTCTAATGTTAGGTATTTTGACTGCTCTTCTAGTCTAGATTGTCTTTCCCTCCTTATTTTCTCTTTGATAGATAAACTATAAAAATGTCTTAATTTCCTAAACAACTATACACTTAACATCGAAATATTTATATCCTTATTTTAATTTACTTAATTAATATATTATATTTATATTATTATTTATTTGGATTTTTATTAATTTTATTTTAATGAATGAAAATTATCATTATAAACATCCATTTATATTTAGTAAAATTTAATAATATTGTATAGCTGAATTTTACTAATTTGTAATCATATTATAACTCTATTATAAAACAAATTTTATGAAAAATTAAAAAAAACTAGGGTAGAAGAGAGAGTAAGGGAGTAGTCGTTCATATTCCCTAAACTCCTATTTTTTCTATAAAATATTATAATAAAGTATATGTATGATAGTATAATGATCATGAATTATATTTGAATTGTAATGGAATTCCATATGTAACAAAACTACAGCCATTGAGAAACTTCAACTTGCACTCTTTCCTGCTCTATTAGAGATAATGATAAATCTCTCCATCTTACTTAATAAGGTTCATAAACAATTTATCACAATCTTTATCAGTGACATCCCAAATGCACCCCAATAGTAAAGGACATCCATTAACAAGATAATCTACAGCCACTCCATTTTCTTCAACTACCTTAAAAATACCTTCCTTATTCCTATTATTTATATTCAAACTTGCACTTGAACACCCTATCAACATAACTGCTGACTATATTTTAATATTCTAAACTGTTTTTCGCATTAATATTTTATCACCTGCTCCGTGACCAATAAAGATATAAACAAATGGATTTAATAATGTATCTATTATGTTTTATTGCATTTATTTTATAACTTGTTCGTTTTAAACTTATCCAATATAACCTTTCCAATTATAGTTTTCTTCTTGGCATTTAAAAAATTCTTTGAAATGATTTTCTGTATTTTATAAGTCTCCTTCGCTATTCAAAATATAAAATGCTTCATTCATTTTTACTGATTCCTTTTGTTCATATGGGTTATGAAGATGTTCTTTTAGCATGTTCATCGAAAGCAATCTTGTAAAATTCTGTTTTTGTCTTTCAAAATATTCTAAACTTTCTATACTTATATTTTACATTTATATGTCTAAAATTATCATATTACTTTTTCTCATACCTTATATCATATTTTTACTTTCTTATTTTATTGTATTTACACTTTAATTTAATAATTCCTTCAATGAGAATAATTACTATTCATTTAATATATTATATATTTTGTATTCTTTAATCAATCTTTTTATTATCTAATCATAGTTTATACATTAATTTTATTAAAACTAAAAAATATTATTTGTTTTGAAACTAGAAGATTAAATATTAATAATATTTTCGTTGTTTATTTCTTATTCATTTATAAATGAATTAAATAATAGTTTAATTTATTTCAAAAAGTTTTGAATTTAAATATTTATGTAATAAATTGTTTCCTCATCCTGAAAATTTTTTGTTGTATTTTTAAAGAACTAATAAACTATTTAATAATTTTAATTGATGAGTTAATCTGCTTTTTAATCTTCATAAAAATTTAAAAATAAATAAAGATAATTAGAAAGGACCTTTTAGAGACTATTTAGTAAGTTTTTAATTCTTTTATCCAATTCATATTTTGATTTCCACCATTTAGAATTATCAATAGTAGGTGTGTCTTTAAATTCGTCCTTATTTTTTTCTAATATTGAGTTTTAATCATTTATCAAGTCAATAATTTAATTTATTATTTATTAGTCTTAAATTATATGATTATCTGATATTTCATTAGTCTCTTAAGATAAATCTATTCGACTTATAACAAGCATTTTTTCATTTGATTACAAATTTAGTATTATTATTTAATTATTTAACCATCTTTTCTTCATTAAATCTAAATATCTAAAAATCCATTATTATTATTTTTTATATATTATTTTATTTTTATTTATTTATTATTAATCAATTTATTTTATTTATAATTAATTACCTTTAATCAAGTATTTTTATCTCTTTTTATATTTTAATTTCTTTTTAATAAAACTTAATCTCTATGTTTTTTTAATTTTCAAAACTAAAATTTGCAAAAGATTTTCTAAAACTATTCCTTTTTTCTTCAGAATATATAAAATCTTAGGTCTTATTTTATAAATTAAGTTATTAAAATCTTCTTGAAAGCTTATTATATTCAGATTTAAAGTTAAAATTAATACTTTGAAAAGTTATTAAATTTTAAGTCAACTAATTTTTTAAATTATTATAAATTTAATCTAAAATTATTTAATAAAATTTCATTTTATCGTTTTAAATTTTTTCTTTTATATTCATTTATTAAATTTCAAACTCTAATTTTTTATTTTAACATTAACAATAATCTTTAATTATAATTGATTAAAAATATCTAATAAATTAATATGATTAGTCCATATTGATTTGATCAATTGTTTTTATTAGAAAATCATATAATTTAAACAAAATTACTAAGAATTATTAAATATTATGATCTTTTTTTTTATTACATAAATCAAAACATAATTAAGCCAAAAATATCCTATTTAAAAGATATATCAAATCATTAAATGACGGATTTTTATTTTCCTAAATTTAATTAAAATAATTTATAAATAATGGTTCAAAAATATTAATTACAACATTTTTTTTATCTTTAATTTAATTTAAAAAATGATCTATCAAGTTTTTATTATTCTATATATAAAGAATATTAAAATTTTGACTGAAAATTAGATTTTAAAAATCTTTGCAAATTTTTTCGTTTAAATTCTCTAATTATTTTTTTTGTTTTTATTTTAAATCTTTGATTATACCATTCAGTAAAATATTAATTTAAGTATCGTTATTAATTTAATTTTTATAATTCTGTAATAATTTAATCAGGTATTAATAAACTTACTTTAAATATTTGTTGGATAAATTAAATGGTGAAATAAATTAATATTCTTAAAGATTTTTAACATAATTTTAATAAGATATATTCATACTTAGTGATTTCCTTGTTTGTTTTAAAAATATATCTGACAAAAATGTTTCTAGTTTTTAGTTATTTTAATATAAATTGAAAATAAATTATAATAAAAGATTAATTTGAGGTTAATATTTTTAATTGAAATCTGAAAATGACTATAATTTTAAATAAAAAATAAATTTATTATTTTATAATAATAAATTAATATAATGTTTGCTTTTTAAATTAATTTATGAAAACTAATTATTTTTTAACATTATCTTAATATCTAATTTTGCAAATTGAATTCTAAATTATTCTAGTGCCTAATATTAATTTTAATCGAAACTAAAAAAAGTTTATTCAATTTCTTAATAGTCTAAATTATATTTTAAATTTTAATTATTTATGAAATATGTATTATTATTAGTATTATTTGTTTTATAATTATCTGTTTTTTTAGAGTTAAACTAATTTAGTAATTTAATTATTATTTAGTTTAGCATAAAATAAGATAAACAATGATTTTTATTTTTGTTCATAATTTTAATTAATTTAAAAAGAACATTTATTTTAATTTTTTCATCAATTTTCATATTTTAATCAAATGTTTAATCATTTAATTTACCTATTAATCTCAATAAATCATTTGCTTAATCTTAATAATTATTTTTTGAAATAATTTATAATAATTCAAATTAAATATTTATTTCATATAATTTTAATTCTTTTTACTATTGATTTTATTAAATTTATAAATTATTTTTATTAATTTAATTAATCCATTATTTAAAATTTATTATTTATTAATTTAAGTATAATAATTCTATTTTTTGATTATTCAATATTTTTATTTTTTATTCTTATAAAAATATAAAAAAATCCTCTTAATCTAAGGAGTTATTATTTTTTTTTTTGAGATAAATTTAATTTAAAAAATTATAATTAAATATTTCAATTACATTAGATAATCTTCTAAGGTCAAATTCATCTAAATATTTTTGATAAAAAATCATAATTTAGATAAATTGTTTTAATTTTTAAATTGACTTATTAAAAATATAATAAAGAAAATTGTGTTTATCTTATTCATTTAAAAAAAATATTTATAAATCTACATCAATATTAATATTTTTCTTGCAAATATCATTTAAATTTAATATTTCACTAAGATAATTAAAACATTCCTTAAATAAAATAAGAATTTATTAATGATTTTACGATGATATTTCTAAGATGTTTTTTGTTTGACTATCTTGTTTTATTTAATGATTTAATAATTTAATTAATTTAAAATTTAAGTTAGATTATAATAAAAATAGATTCACTTTTTTAGAATATTATTATTATTTGTTATTTTCATATTGTTAAACACATAATTTTAATTAATATTTGATCATTAAAAAAATATAATAAAAGTTTTTTTCTTTTTATTAATCATACTATTATAATTATTTGATAATTTTCGGATTAAAAAGGAAATAAAAATCATTAATGATTTTAGATATTATTTCATTTTAATTTATATTGCGCTAATTATCAATATAATAAATTATTAATTCAATTAAATATATTAAATATTAAATTTAATTTATTTTTATTAAATATTCACAAATGAAATCTTTAAAAATTTAGCATATATTCTAAAATATTTTTTTTTCAAAATTATATTAATATTCTTTTTTATCATTTATTAGTTAATAAAAATTTATAACCTAAATATTCAAATTAAATTTTAAATGGTCTTTTAATGTCAAACTATCTTTAGATAATTTATAAAAATGAAGATTTAATATTATCTCGGCTTAATCTTAAATAAAGAAATGATTATTCTTATTAAAATAATAATTTAATAAATTAAAATAACTATTATAAATATTACAGAAAACAATAAATTTTTATTTATCTTTTTATATTATTTCTTCAAATTCTTCTTATTTGTAATAATAATGAATAATTTTAATAAATAATTCTATCAAAATCTTTATATCGATATTTTTAGCAAAGTATTCTGAGACTGTTATTTTTTATTATTTTATTAATAAAGCTTTGCTAAATTAGTATAAAGAGTTCATTATCTAATAAATATCTATTTTTTATAACATTGTTTTATAATTATGACTCATTTGGTATATAATAGAGTTTATTACTTTAATACATAATTATTCTCCTATTTCATCTAAATTATCTTATATAATTAATTTATTTATTATAATTATTAAAACTATTGCATTTTCGACTCACCTATTTTAATATACTTCTTCCCAAAAATCCAATAACAAAATGTTATAATCATTAATGTTGATTTAATATCCAAGTAAATATTTATAAATTTAAATTTATAATAAAATAAATTTATTCTCTTATACATTTTTTTATAGTTCGTCTTGAATTTTATTTAAAATAATATTTTGTGCTTTTAATAAAATTTATAGTTTGTCAATTTATTTAAATTCTCATTTTAAATTAATTAATTATTCTCTTTTAATTTCTAATCTATTCTATAATATATTATATATTTTTTTCAAAATTTCGAAATCCATTATTTTTTATTTTAAATATTGAATTTGATTAAATATTAATATCAAAATATGTTAATTAGACTAATTATGTTAATTTAAATATATGTATTATTTAAATTATTAGTTAAAATTAGTATCGTTTTCAATATTTTTTGATTAAATGAATTTATTAAAATTAAATTAATTTTAATTTTATTATTAAAATAATTAATCATCATTTTTTTCAATCTAAAACTCAAAATTATTAATTAATTCTAATTATTAAATGAATAAATTTAAAATTTTTTAAAACTATTGATAATTATCAAAAATATTTTAATATTTAATCCAATAATATAATCTCCAAGATAAAATTAATTAATACTAAATATTATTTTCAAAATAATTATAAATTTATATATTAAAAATTTAATAGAATTAATTCTAATCTATAATATTTTAATCTTATCTTGTTAAAATAATTATTATTAAATCAGCCATGAATTTACATTAATTTAATTTGTCATAATAAATCATTAAGATATTAAAATGTATTTCAATCATTTGAATTTAAAAGCCTATTTACTATTAGATCAAATTAAATAACTGATTAATATTATTATAATTTATTTCTTTTATTTAATTTTCTTTTACTTATTAAATTATGTTTCCTAAATATTTGCAAAATAATTATTAATTATTTTCTGCTATTTTCTTATTAAGTTAAATGTTATTCATTTAATAAATATTTTTTGATAGTCAAATAATAATTTTATCTAAATAGTCTTATTAATCTTTTTACATAATTTAATAATTTTTTATTAGCCATTTAATACTGATTTATATTTCTTACTAAAATTGATTTTCATTTTGTATTAAAAAATAAATTTGCTATAACTCTAAAGAATAAATAAACTTGAGTATTTCTTCATTCTTAATTTAAAAGATATTAAAAGAAAATGAACAACAAATTTATTAATCATATTCAAAAAAAGAATTTTAAATTGCATTTTATATTATTTTAATAATGATTTTAAGGTTTTTAATATTATTTGGAGATTATCCTTTAATATGAATAAAGTATTTAATCATGATTTGTTTGAGTAATTATGCATGGTAAAAGTCTTAATGTTTAAATAAAATATTGAAAAAGTTTTATAAAAGAGTCATTAGTTCAATATCATATACTTTATGAACATTAGATTTTATGAGCATTTCTAATAATTTAAATAAGGATCTAGCTGAATCATTAATTTCAATCATCATTTTTAATTCATTTTTATTGATAGGATTGGAATTTATATTGGAATATTAAAAGTTATTATAAATTTTAACTATGTCTTCCATGAATTATGTTTTAGAATTTTCATCTAATGTAGGGAATTTTTCACTGATTAAATAAAGTTGATGGATTTTAATTTCCATTAATTTGAATATAATTTAAGCTAATGTAATAAAAATTAAGTAAAATATAACATACATAATGATGATTAAAATAATATAATAAATATAATATAATACAAGAAATGAAAAAAATATCTTAATTTTTTCAAATAATGCAAATAATAATAATCGACAGTAATGCAGTAAACAAAACTTATTTAATAGAATTGCAATATATTTTAATTAGATTAAAATTATTTTATTAGTATTTTAAAACTATTAACATATATTTTCTACGCAAATTGGGATCCTAGTAGGGGGAGAGAGAGATTTTTTATAGTGTTCAACCCTTTAATTTGAACGAATATCTTTATATATAAAAAATATATAATCAAAAATCTTCCTGAATTTCATCATCTATATAATCACCCTTTTCATAATTATTGTCAATTTAAGAGTTATTCTGCATTTAATTATTATTAAGTGATTAAATGGGCTAACCAACCTAGTTCATAATGTGTTGCACCACTTTTTGGTCCAAATATTAATAGATATTTATATTTTTTTGTTTCATTTATAGAATTATTTAATAACAATCTTTATAGTCATTTTGCTGATAATAATATTCTATCATCAAACAATAAATGTCACCATATTTAATTCCATTTTCATTATTCAAACTAGGCTATCATAAAATTATAATAATAATTATAATAAAAATAATAATAATACATTATCTAAGAGCTGATTACAAATGTTTAAAAGTTATTAAGGATTGTTTTTTGCGATTATGATTTTTTCAATGAAGAATAGTTTATGATTCAAGACTTACAATTTTTAATCATCATTCAACTTCTGAATATATTTGATGGACTCCTTGATAGCAGCCTGTGCCTTTTCATAGTCTTTATATTCATCGATTTCGAGCTAAGCACAAGTATCATAGAAATCTGCCAATTTCTAGAATGCTTTGGCCTTGGAGTAAAACAGAATAATGTTCTTTGCGATTTCTGGGTTTTCATGCCAATTGGTGCCTTACAAACAGTTACCAGCTAAGACATAAACATCCTGTTGTCTAGCATTTTAAGCAAAACTAATCACTTTCTGAATGTCTCCTAACTGAATTAGACATTTTATCGCATTTGTCTTTTCATTTAGCTCAATGTATTTCCTACTTGCTAACTCAAAGTTACCTTGCTTTCTAGCCAAGTCCGCTATCATTTTTAACTACTCATTATATTTTGCAGAACTCTTATCAATTAGAATCTTACTGGCCAACTCTTCACTAATCATTACATCATTTTTTAAACATATTTCCAATGCTTTCTCATACTGTTTTGCAGCTATCAATAATTACACTGCTTTATCGAATTATTCGTTATTAATAAACTGGATTGCCATTTATTCATAATTATTAGTACTTCCAGCTACATTATTATTCATCTTACTGTTCTTTTTTATTTAGTTCTTTTAATTGTTAGTTTCTATTTCGGTCGAGATTCTCTTGACGTAATCAAACAATTTGTTTTTAACTGCTAATGTCATAGCCTGTTGATAATTTTGAGATTTAATCAAGAGAATGACAGCCTTTTCAATATGGCCTTTATTTAGAAAATAATGAGCACTTTATTGCATAACTTTTTTATGTGCTTACTAACTTAAACTCATAACTTCTGCATCATTATTTAATTATTTGGCTATTCTAATAGCATGAGAGTAGAACTAACTTTTGCTATAATAAAATAAAGCTTATTGATAATTGTTGACTTATTCAAAGTGCTTAGCTAGTAATAAACAACTTTCTAGATGATTAGTTTGATCACAGAGTTATTTTGCCAATTCAATTTCTCCATTGTAAATATAGATTTTGACAATATTTTGGTAAGACTCAGCAAGTTGATAATTTTAAATAGCTTAATCATATTGTTATTTACCTTCAAGATAAGTAGCATATTGTGTGTAAATAAGAGGATGATTTTATTGATTAACAAAGTCTACTAAAAGAGGAATTTAATTATGAGTGATTAATAGATTAACAACATGTAAAGAGTTATTTGATTGGACTAGATTATAAATGGCCTGTGGAAATTATAAATTATTAGCATGATGCTATGCGAGATGGAAGAGGGAATTATGAAGATTGATACGAGAATGAGCATTACATAAGTCAATACTTTCTTGATATTTACCATCACATCTGTACATCTAATTAAGTAAATCCCATCTCCCAACCTATTTGTATAGATCCTCAGCTTCCTTCTTCATATTCAGTTGAATTGCCACCATTGCCATCTAACACTCTTGTTCTTTTTCCTTTTTTGCCTCTCTTATACTTTTGCTGCCTCGTCCGAATCTCATTTTTCCTATACAAATCTCTGCTACATCTAATCTCTTGCTTCGAACACACATTTAGGCCATATTCTCCCATATTGTTGGATCACTTATGCTCTTTACACTCTTATAAGCTTCCTCCATGTTATTTATACATAAATTAAATCCGAATTCCATTATGCTCTTTATCATATCTTTATTATTTAGGAATTCTTTGTTTATATTTTTGAAGTCCTTTAATAACTCTTTGGCTATTTAATAAGAATCACTTTTGATATTATTATTGTTTTCCTTTTAGAGGAAATATATGTAAGGAGCTTCTAAAGAGTAGATATTTTCAATGGAATAATCTAAGATAAGAGTTTCTTGCTACTTTATATTGTTTTCAGA
>Ga0315908_10002474_pt1 | contig 13512 bp, 6 predicted proteins | sample LakEriMetagenome_12_FD_203520 | JGI IMG/M metagenome (GOLD analysis project Ga0315908, IMG submission 203520) | Freshwater fungal communities from buoy surface, Lake Erie, Ohio, United States - Buoy 4 MA124 | ecosystem: Environmental > Aquatic > Freshwater > Lake > Lake biofilm | place: USA...
ATTATTTTCTAATATCTCCTAATCTTGATAGAAATTATGCAATTTTTAAATATCAAACTCAAATTAAATAAATATCATATAAATTATCTATCTCCTCCTCTTATTTGAATAAATTAAAATGATTTGTCCAAAAAATATTCTAACTAAATACTTCTAAAATAATTTCTAAAAAATAATCAAGTTCAAATCCATAATAAACATAAGATTATGTTTAATAATTTCTAAAACACATTCTCTATTTATAACTTTTAAATACTTTTTATTAAATTCAATCATAAATTTTTCATTTGCACAATTATCATTTTACTTGTAAGCTTCTAAATAATTTATTTTTTAGTTCTAAGCTAAAAATAAATAATAATTAATTACAAAACTTCATGAAAAAACTAAAGCATTATTTAATTCCTAAAAAAATTAATAATACATTAAAAATAAGACAAGAATTCGTAACACTTATAAAAAAAGAAATAATTTTAATAATCAAATACAATTAAATTTTATTCTAACATATTAAAATGTTTCGACTAAAATAATACATAAAATTTTATGTAATTGAAAAACATAAAATTAGAAATAATATGAAATTTTGTAATCAAGATAAAATTATAGCATATAATAAAAATAACATAGAAATTAATTAAATCCAAAGTCAATTTAATGCATATTTTGAATTTATTTCATTTTATTTTACTGATTATTAATACCTATTATATTTATGATTACCTTACTATGCATTTGAAATATTCAAATTAGATTAAGTACTATTTTATTTTCAGTTTTTAAAGTAGATAAACCTGATTATCATCCTTTTTAATACAATTTCCCATTATTTTAATATTTTTTTAATCTTTTTATCATTTAAATATATATTTTCATTAATGATATTTTTAGAATTTTCAAAAATGCTATTTTTATAATACATAATTGAATTTTATAATTAAATTTTTTATATCAAATATGTGTGTAAATATTATTATTAAAAACTATCAATATAACACTTTTTAAATTTAATAATTTATTTTAAATTTAAATTTAATATTTTAATTAAAATTTTAAAAATATAAAATCCATTAACAAGTATAATCTTAAAATATATTAATATTTATAATTCAAATATATAATTAGTTTTTATAATAATTTAAATTTATTTTTTATAAATATTTTTTCCCATCAAGGTTATAATTTTGTTAAGTGTTAAAATAATATATAATATCACTGCAAAATTATTAGATTGAGGGTATAATATATTAATAATGAAAAAATGAGAATTTTAAAATTATATATAATAACAATATCAATTTCTATAATAATTATTATTATTAAAAATTAAATTAATTGAATATTAAATAGTATAACTAATAATATTAATAATAATAAAAGAAATGAATTAAATAGAAAAATAGAAAGAGACAATAGGGAAAGAAATAAACATAAAATAATTAGTATCAGTTCGTTTTATATTAGGATACAAAGGAAATATGCGTTAAAACATCTTCCTTCATCTAGAGAGCAACAAAATAATATATCCAGCAGGCAAGAACATAATAATTTACGATACAGAAACCCGTCAACAATAAATAATAAACGGAATTCAAACTACTAAAGGTATCACAACAATGTGTCAATCTAATTCAAGAAAGTATTTAGCATGGGCTGAAGATACGGAATAAGCTGGAATTATTTCTGTATTAGATCTATAGAATAATAAGAAAAAATAAATGAGTTGTCTATTGGATGCTACTAAGACTTATAGTTATATAAGTATGGTATTTACTAGAGATGAGAAACAATTATTAACATTAACCACTGGACCTGACCATAGTTTGATTGTTTGGGAATGGAATAAATAGAAGCCAATTAATAGTCATGCTTTGGGATTTTATAATCTCACAAATCTCTTTTTGCATCCTAAGGAGGATGAGTATTGTTGTATTATTGGAAATAATTACTTTAGAAGATGCAAGTTTGTTGCTGATGTTATCACTAGCAAGGTTATTATATATTTAATTTATTTAATATATAATTTTTATTCTTTATTATATTCTTATTAATCTATATTTTAAGAATTTATTTTTATTCATTAATATATTCATATTATTTATTATTAAAATTATTTATGAATTAATTTTATATTTATATATTGTGATATTTTCAATAATTAGGAAGTAATTTTTAACACTAAAAAAGATGCTAAAGAAAACTAAGAGCCTCCTTTTTACCTATCTTACTGTGTAAAAGTAGACGACTCCTTAATTTTAGGAACATAATAAGGAGAACTAATGCAATTCAAACTAAATTTGAACTGTGATTTCCTTTAATCCCTTTCTACAAGCATTTTCGATTCCCGTCCAATTGAAATAATAATCCCATATTCAAAAGGATTTATCATTGGGACTAATAACTCTTCAGTCTATGTTTATGAGAGAAACGAAGGGGACACTAAAAAGCCATATATTAAATCTGATAAGAAGTATATTCATCCTGATATCAAAGCTAAAGTCACTAGTTTATTATTGACTACTAATGAGGAAAATCTCATTATTGGACTTGAAAATGGATAACTAATGTAGGTTCAGTTCGGCTTAGAAAGAGACCCAGTCAATTAGGAAGACAAAAATAATAACAATAGCAATAACAACAATAGTAATAACAATAATAGTATTAATAATAACAGCAATAATAATAATAATAACAGTAATAATAATAATAATAATCAATCCTCATCAATTTTCCATGACGTAGTTTAGTCATTCCACACAGATATGATAACAGGTCTTGATATATGTATCCGCAAACCATTTGTAGTTACTTGCTCTTTGGATAAATACATCAAAGTATGGGATTATTACGAAAATAGACTTGAAATTAATGAAAGGTTTGATGAATAAGCATTCTCCATAGCCATTCATCCCAATGGATATCATCTAATAGTAGGTTTTAGAGATAAAGTAAGATTACTTAACATTATGGAAAATAAATTAGAAGTTTTTAAAGAGTTGTAATACAAATAAGTTTAAGAAATTTAGTTTTCAAACGGAGGTAATTACTTTGCAATTGCTAATGTAAATATTATAAATGTTTATAATTTTTTCACTTGTGAAAACCCTGGAAACATGGTATTCAGAGGTCACAATGGAAAAATAACAGCAATTAATTGGATGTGGGATGATAGCGGATTCTATTCATGTTCATAAGATGGAACTGTTATAGAGTTTATTTTAAATAATTCAAGTTATAAAAGTCAATTATTTAATGAACAAACTTTAAACTGTAACACTATTTGCACTGTTAAAAACGGTAATGAATACAAAATCTATGTGGGAGGAAGCTATAATAATGTTAATGAAGAACAACAAAAAAGTATTTACGAAATTAATTATAAAAAGATGAAAGCTCAAAGTCAATAAAGGGAAGGTAGTTCATTTGAGATAAAAGCAGAAGTGGAAAAGATAAAGAAGATTTTTACAGATATCGGAGTTGGATAAGTAATAGTCAGTTAAAATAAAGAGTTGATGTTCATAGGTACTAAAGAGAATAATGGAGGGGCATTAAGAATAAGTAATTATCCATTGTAGCCTGAGGATGTTATTGAATATTAGATTCATTCTAGGGCAGTTACTAAAATGAAAATTAATTTTGAGGAGAAGTATCTATTTACAGCTGGAGAAGATGGAATACTTGTCATTTATGAAATCAAGGACAGGTAAAAAATATTAAATTTAATCATATTATAATACAATCATATTATATTACTATCATATTTTTATCATATTACTATCATATTAATATCATATTTCTATCATATTATTTTAATATTATGTTATAATTTTATACTATAATTATGAATTTTATTAATAAGGTAAGGAATAAAGAAGGATTAATAATAATCCATTCCTTTTTCAGAGGAGTTTTTTATATAGAGAAGCAAATATTATTAACTTATCAGTTAGATTGATAAATTATAGAAAGAATAAAATGAATTCAAAATAAAAAATTAAATATAAGGTTAAATAGCAATGCAAGAAAAAATATAAATAGCTGAAAAACTTAAAGGAGATATTGACAGGGACAACAATGAGTTATTGAGCAAATTCTAAAATATATAATTAGAGAAGAATAAATTAGATAAAGACTTTGAAAAGAAGAAGTCAGAAATGAAGGAAAAACATGAATAAGATAAGAAAAGTATGGAAAATGAATATAAAATAAAGATATAAATGGAAGAAAATAGATATTAAGAATTGACAAGATAGAAAATTAGAGAATAAGAAAGTTATAATAAATTTGTAGAGGAATACGATAAAATTCACAAAGATTAAATGAATTTAATGTAAGCTAAATATGATGATCTATTAGAATAAGAGAAAAAAATAATTGAAAATCTTTAAGAAGAATATATTTAAATAACTCGAGAATTTGAGGTAGTTAGATTAGAACTAGAATAAAGAGCAGAACAAGACATAAATATATTGAAAGAAGACAATGATGGAAAATTAAAATAAATTGAATGTCAATTAGAAGATGCTGAAGTATAAAAAAAAACAAAGTCAAATACTTATGAAGAAGAGAGTTAAAAACTAGAAAATGAGAAAAACACATATAATGAAACATTAAGTAAAATAAATAGTTGTGAATAGGAGAACAAAAAGTTGACAAAAGATAAGGAAAGTAAGTTGAAAGAGATTGATGAAAGGGATAAAACTATTTAAGATAAATAGAGGAGAATTTTTGATTTGTAGAGAAAGACTCAGGAGTTAGAAAAATTTAAGTTTGTTTTAGATTACAAAATCAAGGAATTGAAAAGGGAAATTGGACCTAGGGAGGAGGAGATTGCTAAAATGAAGGAGTAGATTTCTAATATGAATGTCGTAATACACATATACTATAAATTTATATATAAATATATCATATTTATATTACCATATTATTATTATATTATTATATTATTTTATTAACTTATTATTATATTATCATATTATCATATTATCATATTATTATAAATATAAATAAGGAAATCTTGCATTTCACAACAACAAATGCCAATATGCTTCTTATAGTCTCTGAATAAAACCTTAAACAAAGTGGTATGAAAACAGAAATTGAAAATTTAAACAAAATCCTAACAAAAGACAAAGAATACATACGATAATTTGAATCTGACGTAAATGAACTTCGTGGCTCACTTTCTAACTTCAAAGAATTAAAAAAACAAATGCTAAAATTATACAATACATATGTCCAACAAGACAAAAACAAACTGGAAGGAAATGTAGATAAATAAGAAGACCTTAAAAACTAAAGAGAACATCTAGAATCAGCAATTATAGGATTAAAGAAGAAATTCGGAGATAATCTAAAGACTCATCGATAAGATAATAATAGAATAATGAAAGAAAATGTTGGATTAATTAGGGAAATTAATGATTTGAAGAGAGAGATAAAAATGTAGCAGTTGGAAGAAGAAAAGAAGAATCAGGAATTGAAATAGGTTAAAACTAAAAAAAATTAAAATCCATTGGTAGTTGAGATTGAGAACTTAGATGGATTAATTAGGAAGAATAATGAACATATTGCAGAATTAAAATCGTATTTTATATTTTTAATACTCTTTTAGTCTTTATGAGTAAAAGGAGAAATAAAAGTAGCATCAAAATAAGAGAAGTATTAACTCTAATATACTCTTAGACCCTATTTCCAAGTGATATTTATATACAACTATTATATACACATTATTATTATTATATTTATATATATTATTATAATATTATTATGAATATATTAATAAATAATAAAATTATATATTTTCACTTTTTATCGTCATTCTCCTCTTAGTTAAATTAATTACTTTTTATTACATCCTATATAACTGCTTCATAACTATTTACCATTTTATTAAACTATTCCTTTATATTCCTTACTTCCTCTTCGCTTTAATTATCTACTTAAACCCCATCAATCTTCTATTCCAATTTCATCATCATATCATCAATATACTTATCATCTTCAACTCTATCTAAATCTATTGTCAAACCAAACATACTCATAACAGACACATTGTTACGATCTTTTTATTTTTCATTTTAAATTTATTCTTCTTTTAATTATTTCTTTAAATCTTTTATTATATTTTATGATAATTTTCAAAGTTCATTTATTTATTCTGTCTTTTTATCTATTAAATCTTTATTTTTCTCCTTTTCCTTTTCCTTAATGCTTTCTGAATCAGGTGGAGTCCATTAAAATCCGGTATTAAAATCAAGATTATCATAATTCCAACTTACTTTTATACTTTTAATATCTAGTTTAACTGCTTTTATTTCAATTTAATCTACTAATTCTTTAGATCCATAATATTTTACCCATTAATTTAAATTTTATAATTTTTATTCTTTGATTATAAATACTACTATTCCCTATGATTTTCCTATTATTTCAACTGAAATCTATTATTCACTTCTTATAATTATATGTTAAATATTAACTTGGCGATTAAAAACTATTGAATTACTTACTAAAGGATCTATTTATAAATAAGATTCCAATTCCAATGCTTTATGCTTTTTATATAATTCACTATTATTTTTTAATGTAAATCCATTTGTTTGCACTGTTAAATCTATTTCATCCAAATAAATATCAAGATCTTAATAATTTTATAAACTGTTAATATTTTATTTTTCTAATGTATTTAATTTAATATCATAAAATCTATTATAAAGTTAATATTTCTTTTATAATTCTTTTATTTATTTAGGGTTTTCTCTTATTAAGTCTAAAGTGTTTCTCATATTATCAGTTTTTATATATACTTATTAGTTATTTTAGTTTAAATCTTCCATTTTTTACTAAATAGTTTTATATTCTTCTTTTATTTTATCTTTCAAAAAATTATATTCCATAAACTAATATGACTTGTCATCAATTTTATAAAAATTTAAATTGTTAGTCAATTTGCATTAAGGACCTTATGACATCAAACATTATTTTGATTAATTTTATTATAATTACATGTTTTATTATGAATCCTATAATTTATTTTAATTTAATTAAATTATTTTATTTTAAAATAGTAAATTAGTATCCATTTTATATTCTAGTCTATTTATTAATTATTGTATTCCTTCTATGTTTTGAACTTGGAATGAATTTTTTATTACAAGGAATAATATTATTAAAATTTTAAACATTATAATTTTATTATTTAGTTTATATTTATTCTTTTTTTATCCAATTATTTTTCAATATAAAAAATATATAAATAAATCATTTTTTCATAAATTTACTTAAATCTACTTTCAATTTTTAATTAATATTATATTTATTTCCGTTATTATTAATATTTCTATTGATTTAAGTATTTGTATCATTATCAATTATTTTTTAACTTATATTATTAAAACTAGAATTTTACTCTTTAATTTTATCAGATTTGTTTAAAAAATTATTGTTAAATTAAAACTAAATTTTGTTTTGATTATTATTAATAGGAAAAGGGAAATTAAATTGTATTTAATCCTATTAATTTTTATAAATATCATTAAATAATTATGGAACATGTTTTTCTTGTTCTTGTATTTTTTTATCAAAATAACTATTATCATTATTATTTAATTATTCTAAGTGATTTTAATTAGAAAAACTTTAGAATTAATGTTATTATTTATTTATTATTTCATTTGAGTAATAATCTTTAGAATAAGAAGAACTTTTACTACTAGTATTGTTATTAATTGGAACTCAATAATTATTATTAGAAATTTACGAATTTTACGATATATCTTATAATTCATTATCAGTAAAATTTTCATTGTAATTACTATTATTTTGACTTAAATTTTTATGATTACTGTTTATTGTTTTTTACAGTTAATTAATCAATTCTTGAGTATTTGAAATTAAGTTTTAACTTTGCGGTTTATTTAATTTATAATCTAATTCATCACCATCAAGATTATCTTCATCGCTATTTAATTCATTAGTTTTCTAATTTTATAACATATCATTTTATTATTATAATTAATTATTGCTAAAAGTAAATTATTATCTCATTTTAGGAACGAATTTTTCTTCAGGTTCTTTTTAAACATCATTATATTATTTTTATTCTTTATATTTTACAGCATTAATATTTAATTATTAATCTTAATTTTTATCTTTATCTAATATACTCATATATTATTAGGGTAAATATTAATAGTAGTTTGATTACTATTAATCTTATATAATATTATCACTATATTCTTTAATAACTTTATTATTTTAATTCTCTAATACTTTATTAGAAATAATTTATTATTATATGCTTGATTTGGGCAATTAATTAAATTAATTTTTCTATAACTCTTATCATTAGTCATATAAATCTACAGCTATTTCTTTTTTTTTAGATATCTTAACTTTTTATTATTATTCAATCTAACTTTTTTATTCATTAATATCTTATTTTCTAATTGGAGTAGTTTGTTTTAATTATTTTATTGGAGTTGTTTCTTTTAATTATTTTATTGGACTTATTCCTTATTATTTAATTTTACTTGATATCAATTATTTTTATTAATTTTAATTGAATTAATGTTATTATTAATCTTGATATTATATTTATGACTTATTTTAATTTTTATTTGATACTTAACTTTTGTTTAAATCTTAATTATTAATTTTTTACTAAATTTTTTAATAATTAAAATCTTATTTTTTTTAAATTTAATAATCCTAAAGATTATTAAAATCAATATTCATAAATTAAGTGTAACTTTTATTTTGTTTTATTTTAGACATTATTTTACTATAAGAATTGTCTCAATCTGTATTTTTATAGTGTTAAATAACTTATTAAGATTATTGAGATATTAATGACTAATTTTATTGAAAATTTTATTATGATTTGATACTTGAATAAGATTTATTTAATGTATTTTAAATTTTATTCTCAGCTGTTATTTATTTTAAATCAATTTAAATTACTTTTTCTTTTTGTATATTATTTTTTATATTTGAACCATCATTTTTTAAATAAATATTAGTACTTTTATTCAATTTAGAATTATCATCATTACTTTTTAAATTTTTATTTAACCTTTTATCATTTAATTTTATACTATTTTAAACACTTTGGTTTTTATTTGATTTTTTACTATCATTTATCTATTTATTTACTTATTTATTTTACATTTAATTTTATTAGTTTGTTTGAGATTATTTAAGTCCTATTTTATTTTAAGCTGTTTATTTATTTTAATTTTCTCTTGATTTTTAATTAATAGGTTTTTGACTATTTTATAAATCAATTTAATTTTTTTAGTTACGATTATTTTTCTATATTTTAAATATAGATTTATTATTGTTATTATCGTCTTCTTTTAACAATAATTTTAATTAATTACCAATTTTACTTTCTTTTTATTATTCTTCTTAATAGTTGTTATTTTAAACTTAAATTATTTTTTACTACTAATCTTTAATTTATGTTTTTTTATCATTTAAATAATTTTCATTTTATAAGTTTGAATTTGGAGTATAATTATTAACGATAGAAAATTTTAAATTTTAATACATATTTTAAGATTAATTATTTAAAAAGTAATTTAAAACTTAATATTTATTATTTTCATGATTTTAATTTTAAAAATCATCTTAACAAAAATAAAATTAACAGGAAATATTTTATATTTTATTGAATTGATTATCCAATTTATTTAGAAAATATTTTTTAATAAATTATTATTAATCAATATCTTATATTTTTTCATGATTTTAACTTTCTTTTAATTCTTTTTTCTAACTTTATTTCAAAAAGTGACTGAAATCCAATTTAATATTGTTCATAAAATCAAATAATAATTATTATAAAATATTGAATATTTAAATGAATATATAATTATATTAATATAAAAATATAAAATTAAAAATCAATTTTATTACAAAGGTTCATATAAATTATTTTGAATTTAGCTTTAATCACTGTGATTAATAAGTTCCTATTATTCAACATCCTGAATATTATTTTGAAAATAAACATTATTAGAATCTAACTATGGATTATTGAAATTAGAAAACAAGATAAAGTTTTGATCAACATAACTCATTTGCATCTCGGAAAAATAAGACCTATCATAAAGAGGATAGAAAAATGACCAAATAATAGGAAGATCTTAAAAAGAAGCGGAATTTTAGAAAGGAAAATATAATGCTCTTGGTCTATTTTGATTGGGCAAATTATTATTGGTGTTTAGATTACTATAGTTTAACTCAACAATAGGAATTTCTATCAGTAATAGAAAAGCAATAGTTAACAAAAAGTATATGATCATTAATAAATTAAAGGTTATTTTGTAAATTTCATAGTTTGTTTGTTGATAATATATTAAAAATATTAAGGAAAGTAGCATCACTATTCTTGGATAATATTTTAATGATGTTTTACTTCTGATAAAACTGAAACTTATCAATTCTTGAAATGCTATTAAGAAATTAAACTCATTTTGTAATTCTTTTCCTTTATTACGGTTGAAAAGTATCTGTCCTACTATAACTGCTGAACTTAGATAACAGATGTAAGTTATTATTAGAAGGCCGAAATTAGCCATGTAGAAATGCAGTTCATATTTTATCTTATTCATTTAACTATCATTATTATTATCATTGTAATTATTATTGTTACTATCATTATTATCAATGTTATTTTAATTGTTATTATTCATGCTATTATCAATGTTATTATTGATATTATCATTATTATTGATATTGTTTAATTATATATTATTTTACTCGCGAGTTTAATTAAATTAAAGCAAATATATACCTATCCATCTAAACATCTTAAAAAACTCAACAAAATTAAATCTGTTTTAATTAATCATTTTCAAAAATAACTTGATAAGACTTATAACTATAAGAGGTGAAACAGACATAATAATTCTAATATAAAGTGCAGAAACATTATGAATCATAAAAAGCCCAAAACAAATCTTTATTAAATTTACAATCAGCTCTAGTAATTATGTATAGTAGTTTTTTTTTTCGTTAAACTCAAATTAAAAAACTTGTTTGTTTATATTATTATAAATAAATATTTATTTTTGAAACTCAAAATTTTATTGATTTATCTGGCAAATCTATTTGATAAAAATTTAGTCATAGCCAATATAGAAATAAGCGATAAAATTTTGCAAAGGACTATCAAAGTAATTCAAAGAATTAATGAAAATATGATGTGCTGTAAAATTGTATTTGAAAGCTTATTCAGGAGTAATTAAAGTAGTTTGTAAATCAAAACCAACTATTAATTAACTTATTATGTTAGATTCCAATCTTGAATTAATCATAAAATTAATTTAGTCAAAATCATTTTTCTAATCATACTGTATTTTCAAAATGAAATATTTATCATTCTAATATTCCTATTTGAATTGAACAAAATTCAATGAAATTTATTCATCTTGTTAAAATGTTTAATTGTATTAATTAATAGCAGTTTCAAGAATATTTTTCTTCATTATTTTGTTCTTTTACTACATTATAAAGCCTGTCAATATAAATTAAAAAATAAAGAAATAAAAAGCATATTTCAAAAATAATTTGGTTTAAGGCTAAATTAATACTTTCTCGTGAATCCTATAAATGTTTTTTTCAAACTCCATAATAAATATCAATAATTGTAATTACAGAATATAATTAGAATAATGAATATTTAAAATATGATAAAATTCTTAAATTATTATCAATCATAGATGAATATATTTTCATGAGTACTCTCTTTCTTAAGAGCCTCCTTGGTGCAGTTGGTTAGCACGTCACTCTCATAAGGTGAAGGTCGCCAGTTCGAGCCTGGCAGGGGGCATCTTTTATTATTATATTTTTAATATCATATTTTTATATTATTATCATATTTATTATTATTTATTATCATTTTTATATATTTTTTTTCAATCTTTATTTAAAGAATTCTCTTTTTGTTTTAAATGCTTTTCATAACTCTTTTAATCACGAATCATCTTTAAATTTTAAAATATTTATTTACTTTTAAAGTCTGCTGTAATTTTATACCGATTCCATCAAATAATCCAAGCTAAACTTCTAATTATTATAATAGATAAAAAACCTTTTTTCTTTTTAGCTTCATCAGGAGGATTTATCTTTTAATTGTATTTATTCAAAAGCAAATATAATGTAAATCCTAATAATCCTAGTGCCATATAATCATAAAACTTATATTCTATTTTTCTTAAATATGTTTTATTCTATTTATTATTATTTAATCATTATATTACTTTCATTATATTTCTTATTGATTATTTAATATTTTAACTATTATATATTATATTTTTATTTTAACAGTAAAATTATATTGAAATGATAGATTTAAAAGAAAAAAGTTAATCTGATATTAAAAATTTAGGAAACTTATAATAGCAATAAATTATACAAAATTTTTAAATAATAGATTATAAAACTTTAAGATTTTATTGAAAATAATTAGAAAAATTAAAATAAAAAAGGATAGATATTGAAAATAATCAATAATTTATAATTTAAAATTAATAATTAAACTAAATATAAAAAGATTTATAAAATATCATATAAAAATCAGTAATAAATGAAAATTATTTAAAATAAGAAAATACTTTATTATGTATTAAAGAAGGCAAATAAAAAGAAAAATTAGTTCTTTCATTTAATTAAAATAGTTAAAATAAAAAATAAAACATATTTATATCCGATCAATTTACAGAGTTTTAAAAAATTTAATTGTAAAAAAAAAAAGTCTAATAAAAGGATTAATAATAATTATAAAAATAAAATATTAGTTAGGATATGAGTTTTAAATAAAAACCGAAAATTGTAAATTAATATATTAAAAATAAAAAATCTTAATCATAAAAAAAAGAATATATAAAAATCAATTTTACTTCTTAAAAATCTAATTAAGTTTAATAAAATAAATTTAAACTAAGCTTATAGGATTTTATTTATAGATCTAAGATAAATAAATAAAAGGAAAAATAATAAAAAGGAAGACCAGCGTCTGCTTAAAAGCCAGTAGCTATTGAAGCAAATATTTAAACACAAAATATTGAATAAAATTTAATTAAAACTGAAAAACAAACAAAAATCAAAATAAATAGAGGAAGTATTTATAATAGAGTTATGCTTTTGGCTAAGTAATAATAATAATAATAAAATTAATAATAATAATAATAATTAGATTAATAATAAAATAAAGAAAAATAAAGAGATTAATTATGATAAAATTAATAGATATAAAAAATTATATTGTTAAATAAATTATAGTAGATTGAATTTAATCAATAATTTTGATTAAAGGATTTTTATTATTACATTTCTACATAACTAATTATTTCTTAATTTAATTTTTGTTTGCTTATTTTTATAAGTATTTCTTTAAAACAGTAAGCTATTGCTATATTTTTTATCAATAACTATATTTAAAATTTCATATATTCAATACTCCATTATGTCCAAGGATTATAATTTACTATTGAGTAAATAAAT
>Ga0315908_10002475_pt1 | contig 13510 bp, 10 predicted proteins | sample LakEriMetagenome_12_FD_203520 | JGI IMG/M metagenome (GOLD analysis project Ga0315908, IMG submission 203520) | Freshwater fungal communities from buoy surface, Lake Erie, Ohio, United States - Buoy 4 MA124 | ecosystem: Environmental > Aquatic > Freshwater > Lake > Lake biofilm | place: USA...
CGATGTAATGTTCTGTCAAGGCGAAAGTATTGGTCTCACCGTAGGTGGAGCTGACTTTTTTGATTGGAGCACAGGCGATTCTACAACAGTTATTGCAGTAGATACAACAATGTCTGTTTATGTCATCGGACGTATGGACGGCACTGATTGTATGGCACTCTCCAACGTTGTTGAAGTACAAATGATGCCAGCACCTGAAGTCATCACATTTGCTGAAGGACCTACAGAATGGTGTGGAATCGGAGAAGTAATTCTCGTTGCTGAAAGCGAAATGGATGATGTTGTCTTCACTTGGAGTACATCTGAAATTGGCGAAGCGCTGCTTGTGTTCGAAGATGGCTCTTATACCTGCACGGTAGTGGGAGAAAATGGCTGTGAAGGAACAAGCGATCCGATAGTTGTTACAGTGACTCCGGCTCCAACGGTAGTAGCAGCGATTAATACAGACGTTACATGTATCTCAACACCACAAGTTAATATGATTGCACTTCCACTCGGAGGAACTTTCATCGGTGATGGAATCGTAGGAAGTCAGTTCATCCCAGAATTGGCGGGTGGTGGCTATCATGAAATCTATTATGAATTTGTAACTGAAGAGGGCTGCACTGGCCAATCAGAAATATTAGGTATTGAAGTACTATTCGAAGAAACTGTGCTATTTGTTGATGCCAACGAAATGTGTGTGTTTGATCAACCCATTGGAATGTATGGTTATCCTGAAGGCGGTTACTATACAGGAGCTGGCGTTTCTGGAAATATGTTTTATCCAGAAATCGCGGGACCAGGTGAGCACGAAGTTGCATATGTATTCACAGATGGAAATGGCTGTGCGAATAACGGTGTTCAAACAATTATTGTAGACGCATGTGTTGGCGTTTCCGAAGTTGACAACAATGAAATTTCTATATATCCAAATCCCGTTCAAAACACTTTATTCTTTCAATTGAATAACGCTGCTTTGACACGTATCGAAATCATTGATGCGCTAGGTAAGGTAGTGTATCAAACCAACTTCAACAACGGCATGTCATCATTACCTACTTCCGATTTAGCAGTAGGATTTTATACCATCAAGTTCATAGAAAATCAAAAAAGTTTTGTTAAGCAATTCATGAAAATTTAACCCTGATTCTTTTTCAGGATTTGGTTTTGGTTAAGCCGGGCGTTGTAAGGGGCGCCCGGCTTTTTTTATGCACGCAATTTTGCATCCTATACACCTCGAATTTAACTATGAGGACTTGCCTTAAAATAACTTATACCTCCCTAAATGTTGTTCATGCCTTTTTCAGACACTTTCATATTCAATAAACCCCCCAAAACACCATATTTTACTTGTGTTTCCTTCAATTTCAAAGAGTAACAATAAGCGGGAATAGTCAGTAAAAATTATCATAACCAGATAATAAGACATCCTATGAAACACACACTATACTTGTTTCTTGCGATCATAGCATTGCTTCCTTCTTGTCAAAAAGAATTTGTCATGCCCGAGGAAATTGTGGAAGAACTACCTCCTGTTTATGTGCCCGACTCAATGCGCATCAATTTCATTTGGGTCGCTCCAAATGATAATGCTCCAAACTTAATTGGTGCCCGCTTAGAGCTTAGAAACATGGAAGATTCACTTCTTTTGAATGGTGTGGACATTATGGGTTCGCAAGACAGTGTATTCCAATGGTACCCCTCTATTGGCTTGAATAGCGATAGCTATTACTTTAAACTTAAAAGTCCTACAGGACAGCCATTAGATAGTTGTGCGATTCAATTGAACGATGCTTTGGGTAAAGATGAATGGATCATTCAGCAGCCTAATTACACTTATTATATCCAATTGACATGGATTATGGACGATTCCTTGAGTGTTGAAGGGCAATAATGATTAAATTCGTTACCCTAGTTATTCCTTTCTTGTTGAACAAGCACATCACTCCGCCTAATGAGTAGCATCCCTGTATCCGATACCGACCTTCATGATTTGCGTATGCGTATTGCAGCGTTAGAAAGTGAACTCGCTATGAAAAATTCTATGAGTGAAATTTCAGAAGAATTTCCTCATCCTGTTTTTCGCATCGCACAAAATGGCGAGATTTTGTTTGCTAATGATCAAGCTAAGGCTATTGAGAGTGTTGAATTTGGCGGAACTAACTTACTTATTGAAGATTATTGGAAGCTTTTTGTTCAAGGTCTTTCAAAAGATTGGTCTATTGCAAAAACAGAAGTTACAACAGGAGAAACCACCTATTCCTTCCATTGCAAACTCCACCTTAAGCAAGGATATTTTCATGCTTTTGGAACAGATATAGGCGATCAAAAAAGTAGAGTAGATCGATTGCTTTCTTCTTTTGAAAAATTCGATTCTGCTATCTTACTCGAAGATCAACATCGTAAAATAATTACTACGAACCCCGCATTTTGTGCGATGTTCGGAATACCTGCGCCCCCCGCAGCACTTGTGGGCGCAGACTGCTCTAATTCCGCGGAAGAAAGCAAACGTCTCTTCAAGGATCCTGATCTATTTGTTCAAAGAATTACAACTATTCTTAAGAACAAATCAATTGTGATTAACGAAGAACTCGAACTCATTGATGGGCGGTTTTTAGAACGTGATTATATTCCAGTTTTTGTGAATGGTGAATATAATGGCCACCTCTGGAAATACAACGACATCACTGATCGTAAGATCACGCAAAGCTTATTAGCCAATCGCGAAAAAAAGTTTCAAGGTATTATAAATAACTTCCGATTAGGGCTGCTTGAGGTAGATCATGCTGACGTTATCTTATCTGCAAATAGTTCATTCTGCAAAATGAGCGGTTACAGCGAAGAAGAGCTGAAAGGAAAAGTAGCAAGTGAATTATTTCTTGAGAATGTTGGTGAAGATAAAATGCGTTCAAAAATTGAACAGCGTTCAACAGGAAAAGAAGATGTTTATGAAATTTCGGTAAAAAATAAAGCTGGAGAAAGAAGAAATTGGTTGATTAGTGGCGCACCCCTTATCAATGACAACGGACAAATACTAGGATCCATAGGTATTCACTGGGATATTTCTGACATCAAACAACTAGAGGCCGAACTAAAAAAAGCCCGAAATGATGCCGAAGAAGCTACCAAAAATAAAGCAAGGTTCTTAGCAAATATGAGTCATGAAATCAGAACTCCCTTGAATGGTATTCTTGGCATGATCGAACAAATTTCAAAAACTGAATTAGACGAAACACAAAGCAACCGCTTTGACCTTATTTCATCTGCGTCTCAGACACTTTTAAGTATTGTAAATGACATACTTGATATGTCCAAGATTGAAGCAGGGAAGTTCCACCTAGAGCTACTTCCATTTTCTATTGTAGAAACCCTCACAAAGATTAATAGCCTTCTACAAAATCAAGCTACAGAAAAAAACATTCTCTTACATACCTCCATTGATGCATCGGTAGAAAAAACCTATATAGGCGATGCTCATCGAATATGTCAAATACTATTCAACTTAGTTGGAAATTCTATCAAGTTTACTAGTATCGGAGGAGTAGATATTCACTGTGACGTAGCGCAAACAAAAAACAAAGTCGATATTATTCGAATCTCCATTCGTGATACAGGGATTGGTATGGACAAGGAATTCCTACAACGAATATTCGGGGAGTTCGAACAAGCAGATACAAGTATCGCGAAAAACTACGGGGGATCTGGGCTCGGTCTTAACATTACTCGCAATCTTGTAAAGTTAATGGATGGCCAAATTCGCGTTGAAAGCGAACTTGGAAAAGGCACTTTAGTAGAAATAAAACTACCCCTTGAAAAATCAGAGTTTAAGAAGAAGCTAGTTGTCAATACCCTCGATGCAAAAATTGTCCGTGTGTTGAAAGGAGCGCATGTTCTGATTGCTGATGACTATCCTCTCAATCGCATTCTTCTAAAAACGATTTTAGAAAAATACGAAATGAAACTCAGTGAAGTCGAAAATGGCCAGTCAGCTGTGGCCTTTGTAGAATCAACAAGTGTTGACCTCATCCTTATGGACGCACAAATGCCCATCATGAGCGGCATTGACGCAACACGAATTATCAGACAAAAAATCTCTAATAATATTCCCATTATTGGATTAAGCGCAAACGCATTAGTAAATGAGGTAAATGAATGTCTGAATGCTGGGATGAATGAATATATCATTAAGCCATACACCGAGCTTGAAATAATCAACTCGCTAGTAAAATGGATTGAAGAATCTAAAAAAATCAACTCGGGTAAAGATCAATCAATCGACTTCTCGATTCTATTGGAATACGTAGGTAATGAGGAATCACTTTTGATTAATGTACTTGAAGCCTATATTTCATTCTTACCGCGAAGTATAGAGCGACTGAATAAAGCAATTGCGAATAAAGATGTTGATGCTGTTCGAACAGAACTTCATCAACTCAGACCGAATCTTGAAAATTTAAAACTCTATCCAACTAAATGCACCTACAACGATTTATCCAATCGACTTAAGACGGTTGGCTTGGATGAAACTACGATGATTTATCTTGAAGACGTTTTAAAGACCGGTGAAAAAGCAATTAATCAAATCAGAGAAAAATATTTCAAGGACTAGTTTTAACATGTTCAGGTATTTAAAAAAGCATTCTGTACCGGCCAACACGTGTTCAGAAAGAATATAACTACCTTGTAGAACACTATACCCACTCTATATATGTACGGACTCGTAAACAAAGCCATTAAAGGACTGGTATTGCAACATCACGATGAGGCGATGTGGCAGAAAATCTGTGAAAAAGCAAATTTTGAAGAGGGAGATTTCCTTAGTGTAAGAAGCTATCCAGATGAGTTGACATATGCCCTCGTTGGAGCTGCAAGCGAAGAGCTTCAGATGACACCTGACGAAATTTTAGAATTCTTTGGAGAGTATTGGATACTTTATACAGCACAAGAAGGATACCGAGAAATGATTGATATCAGCGGTTCAACCTTTCCTGAGTTCATAGAAAATCTTGACATGTTGCACTTCCGTGTAAGCAATATCATGAATGAGCTTAAGCCGCCTATGTTTAAGAGTAAATCTATTGGTGACCAAAAATTAGAATTGGAATACCACTCGGATAGACCCGGTCTAACCTCTATGGTAGTAGGACTTTTGCGAGGACTAGGCAAAAGGTTTAATCATGAAGTTGAAATTCAACTCGTCCAAAAAAAAGTAGACAATCATCACTGTGATGTTTTTCACGTATCATGGAAATAAAGGACTCACATATAATTGAGATTGGCTCTAAGCTTTTTCCATTCATGCCCTTTTTATTGATTTTAAATAAAAAAGGTATTGTCTTAGGTGCGGGTCCATCAATTATTAAATCAATAGAGTCCAATCCAATAGGGTCATCAATAGATGAGACCTTTGAGATGAAACGCCCGCAAACTTGGGCTGAGTTGCCATGCCAACTTTTAGAGAAGTATATTATCTTTTTTAAACATCGCAAATCGGGCCTTGAATTCAAAGGACAAGTAGTTCATTACAATCAAGATTATTCACTTCTAGCAATAAATCCGTTAGTAAGCGGTCAAATGACCGTTAAAGATTTTCATCTCTCCTTGGGTGACTTTCCAGTTTTCGACACCATCGCGGAATATCTCTTTTTAAAACAAACGAACACTAATAGTCTTAAAGAAGCTGAAGTACTAAATTCCATTCTTTTAGATAAGAACAAGTTGCTAAATAGAGCAAAAGAAGAATTGAGCAGTATCAATAGTTCTTTGGAAAAAAAAGTACAAGAAAGGACTGAAGAAATTGAATCAGCGCTAGATCTTTTACAGAAAGCACAGCAGGAGATTATTTCAAGAGAAAAAATGTCAATGTTGGGTCAGCTTGTCTCAGGCATCGCGCATGAAATCAATACACCTCTTGGATCTATAAAAGCATCAGCATTCAATCTAAAATTCACTGTTGACTACATTCTTAATGAAGGTGCTATTAAGCTTGATATGCAATCAAGATTGCTTATCCGCAATTACTATTTAAATGGAGTTAGGAAAGAGATTCCGCCGCATGAAGCCTACCAACTAAAAAAAACACTTACAGTTCTTACGAGTGATTTATACCCTCACATTGCACAACCAATGCAGTTTGCTTCCTCTATGGTTGAAGCGGGAATAGATTCGTTTGAACACCCTCTCATACAAGCTATTATTCAGCGTGATGACTATAGAGAAACTCTTAAGGTAGCTGTAGAATTAAATCAACTTTTTATTGGGCTTTCTACTATAGAACTCGCTGCTGACAGGGCTTCTAAAGTTGTACAAGCATTGAAAACATACGTGCATACTCCAGAAGTTGCACTCCAAAAAAGTTTTAATCTGCACGAACAAATTGACTCTGTACTAATTCTATTTACACATGATATTCGTAAAGGAATCGAAGTGAAAAATAATATTGGTAAAGATATTTTAATCGTAGCTGATCCCGATCAAATAGCACAGGTATGGACTAACTTGGTAAGTAATGCCATTCATGCAATTCATGAAAACGGAAATATCATTTTCAGCTCAGAAAAGAACAATTCACATTACATAATAAAAATATCGAATGATGGCCCAGAGATTCCAGCGGATGTCATTCCAAGAATTTTCGATCCTTTTTTCACTACTAAAGAGAGAGGTATAGGCACTGGATTGGGATTAAACATTATTAAAAAAATAATCGAACATCACCAAGGCGATATCCAATGCCAATCGTCTCCTGAAATGACAACATTTACCGTGACCCTACCCATTCGGTAATAAGAAGACCTAACTTATGAATTTTTCCCAGCAAAAACATATATTACTTGTAGATGATGAAGCTATCATTTTAAATGTATTGAAGCATCACGTCAAGCGATTTATTCCACCAAACGTGGAAGTTGTCACCGCTATGTCTGGTGAAGAAGCACTTTCTATTGTAAAGGATATCCTTGACTCCGACGGGCTGATCTGCTGTGTCATTTCCGACTATTTAATGCACCCCATGCGTGGAAGCGATTTACTTATTGAATTACAGTCAATCGTTCCTCGCACGAAAAAAATAATGCTTACTGGTCAAGCGGATCTACAAGCCGTAGCTGATGTACTTACCAAGATTCACTTGTTTAGATACATAGCAAAGCCCTGGGAACCTCAGGATCTTGAACTCACAGTAAACGAAGCTTTAAAAATGTTTGATTACGAAATCGAACTACATATTCGCAACAAAGAATTAGAAAATATACAAGCTTCGCTTGAGGAAAAAGTTGCTCAACGTACACAAGAACTACAGCGAAAAAACAGTGAGCTCGAACAAGGGCTTCAATATGCTAGATACATTCAAGAGTGCTTTCTTCCTGACACCTCAGAAGCTTGGCAGTATTTAAAAAACCTGTATATATTTAATTCGCCCGCTGCCTCGATATCAGGAGATTTTGCTTGGTACCGAATGGTAAATAATCAAATACTATTTGCACTCGGAGACTCTACAGGTCATGGTCTAGCAGGAGCATTGATTACTGTGCTTGCTACTGATATTCTCAGTGAAAAAACGGTTCATCACCGCGAAGCACAGTCTCTAAAACACATTGTTGCAGGAACAATTTCTGACCTACAAGGCAGATTGAGAACAGACGCGGTATACAGCGAACTATCGCTAGGTATTGATCTAGTTCTCGTTAGAATCGATTTAGAGTCCAAGCATATGGAATGGGCGAGCTTAAATGGAAACATCCTACTTGTCGGACAAGATGATAAAGTCGAAGTGCTAAGTAAGGCAAAAGGTTTTTTCCATCTTCCCAACTACGAAAACAATATTCAAACAGGAAGTATCAATATTGCAGAAAAGAAAGTAGTAATGTGCAGCGACGGGCTTTATGACCAGCTTAACGGCACTACCGGCAAGCGTTTGAAGCTATCTGGGTTAATCCATTGCATCGAAGAAGGCAAAGTGTTTAGCAACGGTGTTTGCCTTGTAGATAAATGTTTTGATGTATGGAAGCACGGCACCGATCAAACAGATGATGCCATGTGGATAAGCTTTGAGGTATAAAAGTATTAGTGCTTGAAGTGACGAGTTCCGGTCATGTACATGGCCATGTTGTGGGCGTTGCAATAATCGACGCTCGCTTGATCCTTGATCGAACCGCCTGGCTGCACTACCGCATTCACACCTGCCTTATCAGCTAGCTCCACGCAATCAGGGAATGGGAAAAATGCATCACTCGCCATCACCGCACCGTTCAAATCAAACCCAAAGCTTTGTGCCTTTTCGATAGCTTGACGCAATGCATCCACTCGTGATGTTTGTCCTGTACCACTTGCGCATAATTGCTGATTCTTTGCAAAAACAATTGTGTTGCTTTTAGTGTGCTTCACCAATTTATTCGCGAATACCAAATCACGCAATTGCTCTGCACTTGCAGACGCATTCGTGGCCAACTTGAAATCTTCGATGGTCTCTGTGCGAGCATCTTTATCTTGGAATAATACACCATTCAACAATGTTCTGACTTGCGTAGTCGGGAGCGGTGTTTCTTTTCTCTTCAGTAAAATACGATTTACTTTTGTTTGCATCACAGCCATTCCATCTTTGTCAAAGTCTGGCGCAATGACTACTTCACAAAATAATTCGTGAATCTTCAATGATGTTGCATGATCAATTGGAACATTTGAAATCAACACTCCACCGAATGCACTTACAGGATCACATGCTAATGCTGCCTCATAAGCTTCTAAAACCGTTGGACGCGTAGCGATTCCGCAAGCATTGTTGTGTTTTAGAATTGCGAATGTTGGTGCGTCATTTTTAAATTCGTCAATCAAATGGACCGCAGCATCTACATCTAGAAGATTGTTATATGAAAGTTCTTTGCCATTCAATTTATCGAACAGTGCTGACATATCACCATAGAATACACCACGCTGATGAGGGTTTTCGCCATAGCGCAACACCTCAAATTGTGATTCCGTAACTCGCAATGACCCGAGCTCTTCTCCTAAAAAGTAGTTGTAAATTTTAGAGTCGTAATGTGATGAAACTTCGAATGCAGCCTTAGCGAATGCACGACGATCCGAAAGTTCCGTTTCTCCATTTCTTTCTTTTAGAATTGCCAATAGATCCGCATATTCTCGTTGAGATGGAACAATAATTACATCGTTGTAATTCTTCGCTGTTCCGCGAATCAATGAAATCCCACCAATATCTATTTTTTCAATAATATCCTCATGTGAAGCTCCAGAAGCAACTGTCTTTTCAAATGGATATAGATCAACAATTACACAGTCAATCGCAGGGATATCAAACTGCTTCACCGCATCCAAATCACCTTGCTCGTCTCTGCGATAAAGAATTCCTCCAAAAATTTTCGGATGCAATGTTTTCACTCTTCCGCCCAAAATGCTTGGATAGCCCGTGAGCTCTTCAACAGGAATAACAGATATACCAAGGCCTTCGATAAATTCTTGAGTGCCACCCGTACTATAGATCTTGATGCCAAGACGATCCATTTCACGAACGATGGGCTCAAGGCCATCTTTGTGGAATACTGAAATAAGAGCTGAGGAAATTTTGCGCAAACTCACTGGACTAGGATTTTTGAATTTGCGTGCAAATGTACTACATCAGATAAGGGAAAGCGAATTTCTTTTTACTTCTCAAGTACATCAACGCCTTCAGAATCTTTTTTCTTTTTCTTGAATACATGTTTATAAGAAACAAGAACAACAAAATCTGTACTTGGCTCTCTCGAAACCAGATCTCGCTGAATCAAATATCCCACACTATAAAAATTTCTTTTGTTGATTTTTCTTTCTGCACTCGCAGTCCAGCGCCAATCGTTCCATTTAAGCGCTACACCATCATTATAAGCGTGAAAGAATTCATACGAAGTCCCCAATTCCCATTTCTCGAAACCTTCATATTTGACTGCAATCTTGTTTCTCCAAGTTGTTACAAAATCCGCATCTCTATCATTGCCCACACCCTGCAAGTTTCCTTGATATCGAGTTGCAAGATTCATAGTCCAATCGTTATAAGAAATCTTATAGCCCAAGCCCAATTGAAGTCTTTGGCGGGTTTCGAAAAAATCAATCTCGTTTCGCTGACCAAAACGATAAGTCAATGCTAACGAAAATTTCTTTGGAAGGTCGATGTCTAAACCGAGATCGGAAAAAACGCTGCCCACATTGGTCATATTGTCGCGCAGACGGACCTCAGGTGCAATGGACCATTGTAATTTTTTTGAAAATTCCCCTTTAAGATTTACCGAAGTCCACAGTCCAGCATCCTTCTGTTGCGCAAACAGCGAAGAAGACAAGAAAAAAGCTAATATGGTAAGGAGCTTATGGTCTGCCATAAATGGTCATTGTACCCACATTTACATCCTCATCACGCCCTTCAATTTCCACTTTCATCTTAATGGCCATTAGATCGGGATCAACACCAGTAACACCTGTAGTATCGGCACTGTAAACATAGATTTCATAAGACCCTCTGCGAAGATTTTCGAACTCAAACTCTCCGTTGTAGTTTGTCCATACTCGATCGCTTGGACTTTTGTCATCTCCATAAACGATGTAAACTTCCTCATCGGCGCCAGGCACCGTATACTGATAAGACGCTGGATTGGATGTAATTAATCGATAGTCTTTTTCGATTTTTCCATAAATAGTAGCGTAGCCACCTTCACCAGCTTCCTTTACACATGAGGTAAAAGAAACCACTACCGCAAATGCAGTAACCCAAGCGATCTTTAATTTCATTAGTTTGATTATCTTAAGTTGTGATAAACAGCTTGAACATCATCGTCTTCTTCAATCTTCTCCACAAGCTCCAAAATCTCATCCATTTGCTCTTCAGAAATTTCTGCATAAGAGTTTGGAATTCTTTCCAACGCCGCTTTTGTAACAGTAATGTTTCTTTCTTCGAGTGCTTTCTGCAATTTTCCAAAATCACTGAAAACAGTGTAAATCACGATTTCATTCTCATCTACTTCCATGCTCTCTAAACCGTGATCGATTAGCTCCAACTCCATATCCTCATAGTTCGGCATATTTGCCTTTTCTAATCTGAACACACCTTTTCTCTCAAATATAAAGCTCAAAGATCCGCTGTTCCCCAATTGTCCGCCACCTCTGTTGAAGTACAAACGAACATTTGCGACAGTTCTCGTTGGATTATCAGTGGCAGTTTCCACAAGAATCGGCACACCATATGGGCCATATCCTTCATAAACTACTTCTTCATAATTACTCGTGTCCTTGCTCACAGCGCGCTTGATTGCCGCATCCACACGGTCTTTCGGCATATTAACGCCTTTGGCATTCGTCACGGCTTGACGCAAACGAGGGTTGTATTCTGGTTCAGGTCCGCCCGCTTTTACCGCCATTGCGATCTCCTTACCAATACGCGTAAATGCCTTCGCCATCTTATCGTAGCGGGCAAACATCTTATGCTTTCTCTTTTCGAATATACGTCCCATAATAATTCAATAACTGTAGCGCAAACTTAAGGCTATATCGATATTCTCACAATACCCCTACCCACCCCACCAAAATAGAGTCATGTCGTGTACATTTGCAACACTATGTTTTTAGAGAATACACTTAACAGAGGGCGCCAACAAGGATGGATTGAGGTCATCTGTGGCTCAATGTTCTCGGGCAAGACGGAAGAACTCATCCGACGATTGCGTCGGGCTGAATTCGCTCAAATGAAAGTGGAAATCTTCAAGCCGAAAATTGACGTGAGATATAGCGACGAAGAAGTGGTTAGCCACAATCGCGCTAGCATCCGCTCAACAGCTATCGAGCATAGCTCTCAACTCCTTATCCTCGCATCGGATGTGGAAGTGATCGGAATTGACGAGGCTCAATTTTTCGATGATGGACTTCCTGAAGTGTGCAATCAACTTGCCAACCAAGGAGTTCGTGTGATTATCGCGGGCCTCGATATGGACTACCTCGGCCGGCCCTTTGGACCAATGCCTCATCTCCTTGCAATTGCAGAGTTTGTTACGAAAGTGCATGCCATCTGTGTAAAAACTGGTCACCTCGCTCACCACTCCTATCGCATCACTGAAGGTGATTCCCTCGTTCAGTTAGGGGAAAAAGAAAGCTACCTTCCATTGTCTCGCCAAGCCTTCAATGAGGCGATGAATAAGAAAAAATAAAACATGCGCTATACGATAGCAGACATCATTGATGCATCTCAAGGCCTACTCGTTCAAGGCTCTGCGGATACCGTAGTTGATCATGTTATTTATGATTCAAGAAAAATAAGCAACCCAAACCGTTCGGTTTTCGTAGCCATTGTTGGAAGAAATCACAACGGACACCAGTACATTCACGATGCCTATAGCAAAGGCGTTCGCTGTTTCATTATTCAAGAAGAAATTAATCTTTCTTCACTCACAGATGCTTGCGTTATTCGAGTGAACAACTCGCTTCGTGCACTGCAATTATGGGCTAAACAACATCGTCAAAAATTCCACTACCCTGTTTGGGCAATCACAGGAAGCAATGGTAAAACCATTGTCAAAGAATGGCTAAATCAATTGCTATCGCCCGATTTACCAATCGTTAGAAGCCCTAAGAGTTTCAACTCACAACTAGGGGTTCCTCTTTCAGTACTCCAACTCGATTCCGAATATCAACTCGCTATCATTGAAGCTGGAATTAGTGAACCAAATGAGATGGAAGTGTTGGCAGAAATTATTCAGCCTAATTGGGGAATATTCACGATGATTGGCGCGCAACATCAAGAGCACTTTTCAAGTATCGAAGAAAAAATAAATGAAAAGCTTAAGCTCTTCAAAAATTGTGATGTAGTTTTTTACAACAGTGATGACCCTATTGTAAAAACCGCTATCAACGCGCTTAGCAGTGACATTAAAAAAACTGATTGGGGGAAAAATGAAGGTGCGTTTTTACGAATAAACAACATCGCAAAAGGCGCAGGCAAGACAATCATTGAAGCTTCTACTAAAGAAGAAAAAATTCAAATAGAAATTCCCTTTTCAGATGATGCTTCCATCGAAAATGCATGTCTTTGTTTGTTGATTTTGACTTATCATAAAACGTCTAAAAGCCATATACAGCAAAGATTTTCCAAGCTTTCACCGGTAGATATGCGTTTGCAATTGATCTCTGGCTCTTTCGGAATGACACTCATCAACGATGCGTATAGTTCAGACTTTACCTCATTAGAAATTGCATTGGATTTTCTGCAACGTCACGCTCAATCAAAACATACCACAGTCATTCTTTCAGATATGAGAGAAAGTGGGCTGGAAAAAAATGAGGTTTACACTAGAATCAATGAACTGCTTATCCAAAAAGACGTTACACACCTTATAGGAATCGGACCAGAGTTCATTTTACATCAAAATATTTTCAAAATACACTCAAAATTCTTTGAATCAACTTCTGATTTTTTACATAAAACAAAACCGAACGATCATTCGGGACAGTTTGTTCTTGTAAAAGGAGCAAGAGATTTTGGTTTTGAAAAAATAGTTCG
>Ga0315908_10002476_pt1 | contig 13506 bp, 9 predicted proteins | sample LakEriMetagenome_12_FD_203520 | JGI IMG/M metagenome (GOLD analysis project Ga0315908, IMG submission 203520) | Freshwater fungal communities from buoy surface, Lake Erie, Ohio, United States - Buoy 4 MA124 | ecosystem: Environmental > Aquatic > Freshwater > Lake > Lake biofilm | place: USA...
TGACATTTTGGTGGTTCACAAACTGGAGTACAAATTGCATCACATTTTGGATCATCACACTTCCAACTACATTCTGGGTGGCATTTTAATTGTTATAAAGTACTATTTTATACTACTACTATTAGTAAAATTGCTGACAACAAGTAAAAACTCTTCATAAGATTTAATAATATTATTATAATTTAAATATCTCAAATATTTATACTTATAAACAAAATATTCTTATTATATTAAATTATATTAAATATTCTCAATATTTTTATGTCTTCATTAATAAACCTTTATTTTATTATTTTAAATGCACTACATATTATTCAAGATCATTTATTCTTGTTTCATATTCTTTTTTCATTTTTTCTTCTATTTAATCAAAACTTTTTAATAATTAAATTGCCTTTTCTTTTCCAAACTTTTCTTTTTATTTAGTTTCTTCATATTTTAACTTTAATTCATTTATTTCAATTTGAAATGTCTCTTTTATTTCTTCAATTTTTTCCATAAAATATATTCTTTATTTTTCCTTTTCCTCTAAAATTTATTCTTTTTAATTTTATATATTTTTTAATCTATCATAATCTAAATTATCTTTATTTTATTTGTCTTCTAATTATTTAATTTATTTTTTCAAATCTAAAATGGCTTCTTAGTTTTTATTATTTTAAATTTCTAACATTTTTTTTTAGTGTTCTATTTATTCAATTTAAAAAGAAGTTTCTTTTCTAATAGATATTTAATTTTCTTCTAATATTATAATTTGTTTTTCGTAATCCTCTATTTTTTCGTAATTATTAATATTTTTAATATTTTTATATAATCCTTCCAACTCTTTTTCTTTACTTTTCATCTCTTAACTTAATTATTCATTTTCTAATTACAAATTAACATTAATTCTTCTATATTCATTAATACTATTATTTAACTCTTAAGTTTCTTATTTTAATTTATTTTATTGTCTTTCCATAGATTAAGTAAATTGTTATTTTTATTCTTACATTTGTAACTTAAATTAGCTTTTAATTAAATCTATCGTTTTATTAAATTATTCTTCTTTTAAAATTGCTTTGTCCCTTTACAATACTGCCTCTTCTGTTTTTTCTCTGTTTTCTTTAAATATTTTTTACAATTCCTTTAAACAAAATTAATTAATTTTTATACTTCTTCTTTTTTAGAAATCTATTATATTTTTTAATCTTGATTGTCCAACATTTTCATTAGCTGCTCGTTATCCCCCTTTATTTAATCATGTTCTTTTTGAATTCTTCTATTTTCTTCCTTAATAATATCTAAATCTCTTTCATTTGCAACATATTTATTAACGTTTTCCATTTGCTTTTACTTTAAAATTTCATTTTCTCTATAAATAGATTATAATTCAATTGTATATTTATCCTTTTCATCTTCTATTTGGATTTTAAGATTATTATATTGATTTTTTTTTATTTTTAGTTTGTTCTCTATATCATAAATCTAATCGTCTTTTGATTAGATTTAGTTTTCTAAATCTGTAATAGTCTAGTTTAAATTATTAATATTTTTCTAACTTAATTTATATTGGTGCTTATAATTATCTAATTCTTCTTATTATTCTTGGATTTTTTTCATTGCTTCATATATTTTATCCATTCCTTCCTTTTCTTGTTTTTTTTGTCTTTCTAATTATTAAGTGCTGGCAAATAAATTGTCGTTACACTCTTTAAATTTGTTTTATAACAAATTATTTTCTTGTCTTAAAACTTATATTTACTATTACATTTCCTATTTTTCAAGTTCTTTAAAATCATTTATTATATTATTTTCACTATTTTTTTATTATTTTATTAAAAGTTGACACTTTTGTAATAATTATTCTCTTAAGTCTTCATTTTCTTCAATAATTATTTAAGTTTTTTTTTTTAATTCTAAATAATTATTATCCTAAATTTCTTAGTTTTTAATGAAAACATTTATTTATTAGTCATATGCAATAAATAATGGTCCTAAATATTATAATTCAAAATTGAAATTATTGATAATAAGAATATTATTAATTTTGCTATCTTATTCAAAATAATCAAGCCCTAATTTTTTATTAGCTTTTTATAATTAGTCACTCAATCTTACATCTTAAATTAAATTAATAAAATACTTATATCATTAACCAAATTTAATTGTAGTTTGAGTTTTTTTATCATTTCATCTTTATTAAGATGAATTTAGTTATTGTTAATTTACTGGACTTATTATATCTGTTATTATATGACTTAATTTTAATAATGATCATCACTATAATTATTTTTATTCTGAGCATAAACCATGTTAGAGTTTTGATTTTGACTCATAATTTAAATGAATATAATATAATATAATATTTAATATTGAATAGGTATAAGATATAGACAATATAAATATTATAAATCAATATCTTATTGTAATAAAAATGGGAGCATACAAGTATTTAGAAGAATTATGGAAGAAGAAATAATCAGATGTAATGAGATTTATCTTAAGAGTAAGAACTTGGGAATTCAGATAATTAGCAGGAGTAATCAGAGCAACAAGACCAACAAGACCTGACAAAGCAAGAAGATTAGGATATAAAGCCAAATAAGGTTATGTAATATATAGAGTAAGAGTAAGAAGAGGAGGAAGAAAGAATCCAGTAGCAAAGGGATGTGTTTATGGAAAACCAGTTAATGCAGGAGTTAATGAATTAAAACCTCATAGAAATTTAAGGAGTGTTGCTGAAGAAAGAGTTGGAAGAAGAGTCTCTGCTTTGAGGGTATTGAATAGTTATTGGGTTGCTTAAGATGGAACTCATAAATACTATGAGGTCATTTGTGTTGATCCTATGCATAATGCTATTAGAAATGATCCAAGAATCAATTGGATTGTTAGTGATAAATAGAAGCATAGAGAAAACAGAGGACTCACTTCTGCCGGTAAATCAAGCAGAGGATTGAGAATTAAAGGACATAATGATAATAAGAAGAGACCTTCTAGAAAGTCCAATTATAAAAGAAGAAACTAAATCTCATTAAGAAGATACAGATGATAAATACTCATTATTTATCATTATTTTATTATATTTATCTTATCAATTTCATATTTTCATTTTATTTTTAATATATTATTGTCTATTTAACATATAATTATTTTATATTTATTATACTATCTTTTTATAATTATCATTATCTTTTTGTATTATAATTATAATCTTAATTATAATTATTATTAAATATTTATGAATATAATTTTAATTATTAATATCAATATAATTATGTATAAAATATCTATTAAATTATTATAATTCATTTATATTATAAAGCAATGAAGATCAATTTTTTAATTCTCATTTCACTCCTCATTATCGTTTAAATAAGTTCAAGAGAGTTGTAAAAGAAACATGTTTTAAAAAAATAAGAGTAAAAACGTCTAAAAAAGAGGACGTAAACTAGTAAAAAAAAAGCAGGAGAAGATGATGAAGGTTGTGGTACAGATGATGTTTCAGTATCTTTAGATAAATTATTAGCTAGACTAAGAAATGCAGAAACAGGTATGGGTGAAATAGCAAAATTATAAAATATTGTTTTTCCAGCACCCCCTGTTGTTTAATAACCTACTCCTGCTGTTTAATAACCTACTCCTGCTGTTTAAGGTGCAAATAAACCATCAAGATCAAGATTCAATAAAAAAAATTTAAAAAGATAAAACTAAATTCATAAAAATCTATAAAATAAAAGAAAAAATTTAGTTTGAATAAATTGAACTTTTATTTTAAATAAAATTATTATCTTTTCTTATAATTATTTTTTATTTTTCAATATTTTATAAAATAAAAAATGATTTATAAATAAATTTATAAATATATTGCATAAGATGGTTAATTTTAATTTTTTAGTTAATTACTTTTTATGAAAAAATAATTAATTTATAGGTCATTTATTATTAATAAAGATTATATTTATTTTTAATATTTTTTAATATTTTTTTCATTGAAATTAATAATTTAATTTATATTTTTAAAATTTAAAATAATAAATGGATAAAAAAATAAATCAAAATAGCTTGTAGAAAATTCCAAGAAACAAAAAAAGTGAAAATAAGAATGATAAATCTTTGGAAAATAAATAAGTAAATATAAATATAATAAAGAAAAATAGAAATAAGAATTTGATAGATTTTCTTATCTACTTAGAAATGTAAGCCCATTAGGTCCAGGACAATATGATGTAGAGTTAAAAGTAATTTAAATATAAAAATTAAAAGAAAAGTTAATAGTATGTTTACTCTTTTGCTAAATATGAATAAAAAGAGAGTGCAAGCCAAAATTAAAATAATTCTTAAATTTTTTCTATTAATTCATCTCAAACCAATATACAAAAAAATCGATTTAAAAAATAATACTAGTTTTTTAATTAATCTAGTCAAATAGAGGTTTCAGCTTCAGATATTCTAAAATGTATGACTGATTAAAGTAGTGATATTTAAAATAGTTTATAGTCTTAAATTGATGAAAAATATAAATAGCAGTCTAATATATAGTGAAAAACTAAAAAAAATTAATTATATTGCAATCAGGAAAATTAGTATGATAAGTTTTAGGAAAAATTAAATTAAAACTAATTTTTAAATTAATTAAAAGATGTTTTAAATAAAAAATTATGTCAAACTTTTTCATTGAAATAAAATTAAAAGTAAGATATTTTAGAAGATTCTTTAGAAATTCTTTAATAAGATTCATTAGATATTTCACAATCAAATTAATTTATTGTTATGTAAGAAAAAAGTAAAAATTTTAGTTAAAAAAATAATTCATAATAATCACTAAATTAAAATAATAAGTAAAATAATTAATAAAATATTAATGATTAAAAAAATTAAAAATATAATCATTTATAATTAAAAAATAAAGAAAAAAACAAAAATTAACATAAATCAAATAATAACTAAGAACTATTAAATATCAAATAATAACTGGAACAAAAAAAAATTAGCTTTTAATAATAATTAAATAATAATTTATAAGAAAAAAAATTAGAAAACCAAAAAGAAAACGATAATTAATAAAAAATAGATAGAGATTAATAAATGATTAATTAATAAATAATTGAAAATGAAGAATAAATATTAACTAATTTTTAATAAGAAACAGAAAATAATTAATAATATTTATGTATTGAAAAATATATATAAAATTTTTAATAATAAGAAATAGAAGACAATTGATAAGAAATATTCAAAGAAGAATAAAATAAATATATTGATATATAATAAATAGAAGATAATTAATAATAAATGTCAAATTAATAATAAGAAGATGAAAATTTAATTATTTAATATAAATAATTATTATCTAATAAAGATGATAAATAAAATATTGAATTAAAAATTAATAAAGATTTAAATGAAGAATAATATTATTCAATTTTACTTTATGATGATAATAAAAATTAAGTTGATTTAGAAAATACATAGTATTGAATAGAAAAAAAAAATTCAAATTTAAATGAAGAAAAAACTTAATAAATATAGAACCAAAATTAATCTTCATTAGATTAAATATAAAGTAATTAAAACTAAGAAACGAGTATTTAAAATTAATAGGATATATAAAAATAAATTGAATAATATATCTAAATTTAATAAAAAATTTAGGAAAAATAAAGTACATAATTTTAAAATTTATATTAAAATATTTAAGAAAATAAAATTTAAGAATAGAAAAATAGTATTTAATAAATATGTAATAATGATGATTAATTATATATTAAGGATTAATAAAATAGTAATTTAAAATCAATTATTATAGATTAAGAATCGATCGAATAAATTTAATTAATTAATGAAAAATAAATAAAAAATGATGATTATGATAGTATTAAATTAAATTAAGAATAAAAAATTTTTTAAAATGTATAATAATTATAAATAGATAAAATACAAAATATTAAAGAAAACAATAATTAAGAATAAGAAGATTATTAATAATAAATAAAATAAATATTATAATAAGATGATAAATAATAGTAAAATAAATAATAAAAAGAAAAATATAAGTAAAAATAGAGAAAATATAGATAATAAATTGAATAGGTGAATGAAAAAGAATAATATAATAAAGTGTAAAGAAACAAAAGTAATAAGACTAATATAAACTAAAGTATGAATTTAAAGAAGAGTGAATAGATAGTAAAATTAAAAGGAAGTCTTGGTGCAGGTAGTTACGATGGAAAATAAGCATAGGAAAATAAAGTAAATATAATGGGAAAAGGAAGTTTAAATAAAAAGCAGGAGAACATTCCAGGTCCGGGTCATTATCACATCAATTCGTCATTACCTAAAAACTTACCTTTATCTTTCACTAAGCAGTCTAAAGATTCTATCTTTAATAAGGTAGATCACAACCCAGGTCCAGGATATTATCACTTGTAGACCAGTCTCAACCAACTTCATGTACAATTGTTAAATTCACTATTCCAATTATTATCATTATTATTAATAATATCACCATTTTTATCATCACTTTCATTATTCTCATCATCATATTTATTTTAATAATTATTATCATCATTAATATTTAATCATCTTATTATCATTACTATTCTCTTATTTATTTTTATCATTTTATTTATTATCATTAATATTATGATTATAATAATTATTAGGCAATCATTCCATAGACTGGAAGAGATAATAATATTTTTTTTAATAATATAAATTTGGAAAATCCTGGTCCAGGACATTATGATATATATAAACAGTAAGAAAAAAATTAAACAGTAATTTTATAAAATAATATAAAAGTATTCATTTAGAAAAGAGAAAGTTAGATATAAGTATTTATTTGAAAAAATAGAAGATAATCCAGGTCCAGGATATTACAATCCCCATAATTAAGAGATTGAGATCAAAAAGAATAATAAAGAAGTTATTAAATAAGTTTAGTAATTAGATAAAAAGATAAAAATAGAAAAAGTAGTAGGTTAGAACATGCATATAAAAAATGGAGTTTTTTAAATAAATGAAAATGAGGTAATATTCAGTTGTATATCACATTGTATTTTAATGGAAATATAATCTAAAGAATAAAAATTATTGCATGACTAAGAAGTGTATCACGATAAGGAAATATAAAGTCTGAGTATAGATAAGGAAAAACAAATAATAGCATCAATATAAAAAGGATAAAACGGATTATTAATAATAAATAATTATTAAAGTAAGAAGAGTATAAAAAGTTTTAGAGTAGAAAGTAATAGTTAGATAGAGAGAATTTGTTTGAGTAAATAGAGCAATAGTATTTTATTAGCAGATGTAAATAGGGAATTGAGTTTGTATGATTGGGTAGAAATGAAGTTATTATGGAAATAAAAGAGAAGTGATGAAGTATACAATGAAATAATAAGTATGGATGATGATAAATGGATAAGATTCGGATTGGGATGTAAAAGAGGAGTGGTATGGCTAAAATATTAAAAAGGAGGAATGGAGATGAAAAGCAGGAGAGTAATGCAGTAAACAGAAGTAATAGGAGTACAAGAGAGATGAGGTAGTGGAAGGATATTTGTGATGGGGGAGAAGAAGGTGTTGATGTTGGAGAGGGAAGGAGAAGGAGATAGGGAAAGAGAAGAAGAGATAATTAGTTTTGATTTGTCACTTCTCAGTCCTCATTGTATCAATCGAGCTCTACTTTTTGACCATCATTCCTAATTGCTTTTTGTTGCTAGTGCCACTTTTGTTTTCCTATTCGATCCCCTCCTCTAACTTCAACACACTATTCATCTTCCTCATCATGTTTTCACTCTTGATACATTTAATCATTATCTCCTCCTCTCCTCCACTAATAACTCTATTTTATCTTACTCCATCTCTCTCCCTCTCTCTCCCTCTCAATCTTATTCTCATTCTTTCTCTCATTCTCTCCTTCAACCCATTCATTCACCTATACTCTCTATTCATATTCACCCTCTTTCTTATTAATTATTACTTTTAACCCAATCTCATATTCACATTTATCAACATCATCATCATCTTTCCACTCATCATCTCAATAACTCATCACATGCCAAATTACTTTCTATTTCTCCTTTCAATTTTCATCTTGCACTTGCTTATATTAATTCTATTATAGAAATCAGATCATCTATATCTAATATCGATCAAATATTTTTAATTATTAATACTTTTTAAAAGCCTATCAATATATTAAAATATTCTTCATCAATATTGCTTTCAGTGGATTCTCAAAATAGGATTAAATTGTTTGATGAGAATTATAAAATTGTTTTTGAAATAAAAGAGCAAATAATAAAAAATATAAGTTAAGTGGAAATGAGTAAAGATAATAGATATTTAGAATTGAATGTGGAGGGAGAATAAGTAATTTATTATGAAGTGAGTAGTAATAGATAGATAAGGAGCTAGAAGGAAATATAAAGCATAGAATTTAAATTGAACGAGAAGTGAGGACTTCCTAGATGGCTTCAAAGCAGAGTATTTTGTGTAAGTCGATCTAGAGACGAGAAATATATTTTGTTTAACTTCAAAAATAACTATAATAATCTTAAAGGAACTTTAACTCTTTACAATAATCCCTTCCTCTCTTAATCTGATCCTTCAATTCAAGTTAATTCTCATTCTCATTACATAACTACCATTCTCTGGGATTAAACTAATCAATATTTTTACACTTTCTCTCCTTATGATCATAACGCTTTCATCATTTGGAAACTTATATGATCATACATACTCATTTATTACTTATTTATATTTATATTTTAATCATCAATAATAACCTCCATGTTCTTAATTTAAGTGATCGTATGCCTAATTTGAAGTGTCAAAAGTCATAAAGCAAACCCAGCAAATCAAAATACGACAATTTATACATTCAACTTTATTGCAGCCACCGTTTTTTTCAATTAGAAATTTACAATTAGGACAATTTTATAACTATTTTTTTTTAATCATTTCAAATAGTTACTTATCACCATCTAACTTCATTATTTGAACATTTTCTTCACAACTATATCCTAATTTACTTATTTATTATATATTATTACCATTGTGATATTCCACTTTACAATTTTTACAATACTATTTTTCACATTGAAAACAATAAGTTTAATTTGTATTAAAATTTTTATATTCAGTTAATAATCCTTCACATTTTAAATCAAAACAAAAACTAAAATCTTTATTTTATTATACAAATTTATTTAAAGAAATGTTAATATATTTTTATTTTAGTTAATTATCTTTTTCTATAAAATTTTTAATATCATATATATTAATTATCATTTAGCATTGTGCACATTTTAATGGAAAATTAGTAATATCTTAAGTAGATATTTAAAATTAAATTTATAAGCATTAAAAGCAGAATTTATGTTTGCAATTAAATAATTCATAAAATTAATCTACTTCTTCAAAACATATTTCACAATACTCCTTTTATTATTGTATAAAGATTTTATTATTCTTTTTTAAATCTCTTTATTTTAAATTATTATCTATTTAATTTAAAAAATTAGTAAATTCTTATTCTACTTCTGATTTTCTATCTTTATTTACATAAAAACTCACACAATTATTTTGAAAATTAAATTTGAAGCCAATTAATCCATATTTTTCCTAATATTTATTAATTATATTTTAAATTTCTACTAATATAATATTATTTTGACAGATCTAAATTTAATTAGAGTATTATAAAGTCAAAAACTTAAAATTTTTTTGAAATTAAGTAAACTATTAGTATGCTAAATCACATTTTTATTTAAGTCCTTAAATAATAATTTTAAAATTATCCTTATCAACAGTAATAATAACTTAAAATTATTCTTAAATTCCATTAATAAATTTATTCATATCGATTAAATTATAAATTTAAAAATCTTCTATATTGTATTCTTTTCCATAAAATATTTAAGATTATATTAAATTTTGAATTGATTTAATTGCATCAATATTATAAGATGTAAAAATAATTATATTATTATCTAAATGTTTTAAATTTTAATAATTAATGGTTTTATCTTTCAATAAAATATCTATATTTGATTAAATAATAAATTCCTCATTAAAAATTTAATATTATATATCATTAAGAATTAATTTTAAGTGATGCTTAGCACTTATATTTAAATTTAAAGTTCTTTCTTATTTAAATTAATATAATATCATATCATATTATCTTTCTTCATTTATTATTATTTTTCCTATTTCTTAATCTTCTTTATATTTATAATCACTATATTATAATATAGTTTCTAGATAATTTTCTCTTAATGCTCTTTATAAATAATTCAAAACTTTTTATTTCTATTCAATACATTATTTTCCTGTTCTATTTAATTACAAATATATAATTTAATTATTTTTTTAATTTTTTCCAAAATATTTTTCGAATTATTTTCTAATTAAAATTTCATCAAATTTTTCATCGATTTTTGTTAATTCATACATAATTTCATTACTATTTTAATCTTAATTTTTTAACTCTTAATATTTAATTTTATATTTGTCCTTTAAAATATTCATAAAATTTATTAAATTTTCAAAAGAATCAGTTTTAAAAGATATCAAACCTTTATTATTATGCTTTTTATTATATATTTTTGTTTTTAATTCAATAAAATACTTAATTTTTTATTATTCTTATAATAATTATTTTTAATTATTTTAAACTGATTCAAAATTTTATTAAATATCTAATAAATTATCCTCTATATAGAAATCTTTATAAATATCAATGAAATTTTAATTTTAATTAGTATTTTAAAGAAGTAAACGACAAGTTTGAGTTTAATTATTATAATCTTTTTAAATATTAATAGAATAAATTTTAGAAATTTATTCAAAATCATTAAATATATCTCATAATTAATATTCATTAATATTTAAAGGAATATTTTAAATGATTATAAATTAATTTTATTAGAAAATATTAATTTCTTCAATTTCAAAGCCATTTTTTATTTAAATAATGTAACTTTAATAAAAATAAATTATTTAACCATTTAATATCTATGATTTAAGATTTTCTATGGATTAATCAAGATATATGTATAATTACTATTCATTTTCTTAATTTTAAATGTCAAAACTTAAAATTAGTTAAAATAATTTCTCTTCTATATCTATTTATAAGTTTAAATTAGAAAATTTAAAAATTAACTATTTATAATAATCTTTTTAAAAAATTTATAATTCTATAGAACTTTACAATTAAATATTCTTTATTTTTCTTTATTTTTATAAATTTAAATTCACAAACTTTAATTATTCTTAATCAGAAAATTAAATTTCATGATCATAAATTTAAAAACTACTTTGAATAAAAAAGTTTTTATTTTTTTATGTTATTTAAAAAGGAATTATATAATCAACATTTAACTAATTAAATAATTATGATTTATTTAGGATATAGATTTATTTTTCTTTATTTATAATTTAATTTTATTGAGTTAATAAATTATAATATGCATTTTCTTAATTTTAATTCTAATTTAATTAAACTACTAATATATTTTCTTTATATGAAATTATAAGCTGTTCTTTTATAAGTTTATATTATTTTTCAGAATCAAATTTGACATTCAAAATAACAAAATCATCTTCTGATTGATTAAATATATATTTTTCATTAAGATATTCATAATTTTTTAGATAAAAATAAACATATTAAAATATATAATTTTCTGAACACCATTATTAAAAATCAAGCAGTGATAATTATTAATATTAATAAATTAATTCTACAAATAAATATAAACTATTTTAATATTTTAATTTATTCATAAGTAAATTTTGATTTTCTACTAATTTTATTAATTTATTTTTACTCAAAATCAAAAATTATTCATACATTAAATTCTAGTTATATTATTGTAAAGATTCTAATATTTTTTGTTGCTTGGTATCATAGTATTAATCATTAATTAATTTTTTGATATTTAAAATATTAGAATTATTTAAAGATTTATTTTGAAATATTTAATGAATCCCAATTACATCTTATAAGTATTATTTTGTAAAACTTTACTATTCTTCAAATAATAAATGATAAATATTATTTAAGTTTTCAAAATTATCTTAATTTAAAGGTTATTTAAAAATAGTTTATTGATAAAGCTATATATACTTTAAGTTATATATTTTATTTGAAAACAATTAAAATTTATAATTTTTCATGCTATAACTTTAAAGCTAAAATTTTTAAAAGTATAATTATTAGTCTTTTAAATAATTTATGTCAATGAAGTAACCACAGTCAATCACAATTTAAATTTAAAACTTCTTTTGAATAGTGCTAAATTTATAAAATTCAAGAAATTCATCACTAATTATTATTAATTTCTATTTATTAATTAAAATTATCTCTTATATATTTTCTCTCAATAAATAATTAAGATTTATTATTTGGAAATTTTAAAGATTAGTATTCTTAACAAAATTTTAAACATATTCAATGTCTGGCATAATAAGAAGAATATCATTTTCAAATCCATTTTGTTTTTTTATCAATTTTTGTAATTGATCATTGTACTTTTTCACTTAATCATTAATCAAGCAAGTTTCAAATTATTAATGAATTTCTTAAAATATATGTTTTTCTCAAGTTAATTCTTCTTCCTGTAATAATATTATGATTTAATATTTACTTTAAAATATATCTTTTATTCTAAAATTTTTATACTTAAATTATTCAGCAATTATTTTATTATATATTTATTTGAAGAATTACCGTAAATTATAATTTATTAAGTATTATTTCTAATACTCAATATTTTTTCTAGTATTAAAATCTATAAAATAAAATATTTGTTTAATAAAAAATTCTACATATCTAAAACAATTATATGATAATTTAATTATTAAAATTATTCATATTTTTAGATAAATTATAGATAGCTTAAACATTAACTTAAGTTTCTCTATTTTTCATTCTTGTTTTATTATTAAATGATTATTAGAGTTTTTTCCTGTTAAAATTATTTTTCAACATATTTTAGTAATTATTCTCTTCCTTAATCATTTATATACAAAAATATTTTCTCATTTTTATTTGGCAATATTTATTAATAAGCAGTTTAATTCATTTATTTTTATAATTTATATTATAAAAATTTCTTAGATATTAATTTTACAATATTCTTTTATATTAATAATAATATATTTAAAATAAATTTAAATATATTTTTAAATAATTTTTATAATTATATTGTTAATAAATATTATAAAATATCTATTAAGATAAATCTAAATATAAATTTTAATATTAATGGAGAATCTTGAATAATAAGAACAATAAGATAAATTAGAAGTCTAATTATTAAGTATAATTGAAAATAATGAAAAATCACTTTAACAATAAGTCGTAAGGGAAAAAGGGGTTATAATAATTGGAATTACTGGTTCTGGAAAAAGTACATTACTAAATGCTATTGCAGGTCGTGAATTAAAAATTAAATTGGCTGAATGTAATGACTATTTACTATTAGTGTGTGATAATGAAATATCAAA
>Ga0315908_10002478_pt1 | contig 13498 bp, 8 predicted proteins | sample LakEriMetagenome_12_FD_203520 | JGI IMG/M metagenome (GOLD analysis project Ga0315908, IMG submission 203520) | Freshwater fungal communities from buoy surface, Lake Erie, Ohio, United States - Buoy 4 MA124 | ecosystem: Environmental > Aquatic > Freshwater > Lake > Lake biofilm | place: USA...
ATAATATGATAATATGATAATATGATAATATGATAATATGATAATATGATAATATGATAATATGATAATATGATAATATGATAATATGATAATATGATAATATAATAATATGATAATATGATAATATAATAATATGATAATATGATAATATGATAATATGATAATATGATAATATGATAATATGATAATATGATAATATGATAATATGATAATATAATAATATGATAATATGATAATAACCTCGCTTTCTAAGACTCCTTCTGCATTGATAAGTACACTGGTCATGAGCCCTAAAGATCCAAAGCCTTATGCAACAATATCAGACTAAACATCACCATCATAGTTTTTGCATGCCCATACAAATCCTCCTTCGGACTTCAAAGCCTATGCTACCATATCGTCAATAAGTCTGTGTTCATAATTCAACTAAAGAGCTTCGAATTATTATTTATAACAGTTTTAGTACACAGACTCGAAAATATCTTTGAATAATCCATCATATTGTTTCAAAATAGTATTCTTAGATGAGAAAAATAGGGGCATATTCTTTAAAAGAGCGTATTGGAAACAGCTATGAGCAAATGCTTTTATGCTTTCTTCTGTATTAAACATTCCTATTTTTTTCATATAATTAATATAGAACTTATTATTAATCTTATAATATCATTTATAATTATCACCTTATTATTGTTATTATTATTATATTATTTTGATAGGATATATATAGTTTATAAATAAGAATATATAATTTGCAGTAGAATAAAAAAATAAATAATAATAATGTTAATAATAATACCGATTGCAACTCCTCCATAACCTCCATTATAATCAAGCACTTAATATTCCTAATTAAGAGTAGGATCCTAATTACTAGTAAACTTGATATTAAGAACTCCATTACCTTTAAACTTAAAATCTACGGCTTTATACTAATCTCCATAAGCATGTCTACCAATAATAATGGGCATTTTCCAATTAGGGACTAATCTGGGAATATTATCAATAATAATAGGTTCTCTAAAGACAGTGCCTTAAAGAATATTACGAATAGTTCCATTAGGAGACTTCCACATTTACTTTAATTTAAATTCTTTCACTCTTGACTCATCAGCTGTTATTGTTGCACATTTAATACCTACTTTATTTTATAAAATTGAATGGGCTGAGTCAATTGTCACTTGGTCATTTGTTAAGTCTCTATTTTAGATTGATAGATCGAAGTAGTCTATTTTTAGGTCTAGATATGGATTTATTAATTTTGTTTTTATCATAGACCAAATTATTCGAGTCATTTCGTCTCCGTCTAGTTCTGTCACTCTGTTTTTCACCAATATTCGCTTTATATTCATTTATTATCTATCTATTATTATTTTATTATTTATATTTATTATATTATTATCTATATTTAATATTTTTTATTTATATATTATTATATATAATCATTCGATAATCTCCATTTATTAATTTGCATTAAAATTATTTAATTATTATAATAATTCACTCAATTACTCTTATCCTAACTATTTAAATGGCTCATTTTTACCTACATAAGCAACCTCAATACTCTTAACATTAAAACTAAGAGTAAAATAATAATAATAATAATAATAATAATAAATTAAATTAACAATAAAAATAAATATATACTCTTTTTCCTCCTAAACAGCAGTCTTGAGTGCTTTAAGAGCATGAATAATAAGAGTATTGAGGTCTGATGTAAGAAAATGCTGAATATGATTTTCAAAATAAGTTCTAGCACTTTAACTCCTACTTCCAATAGAATGAGCAATATATTCATAATAATTTCCATCAGGACAAGTTTCATAAAGATGTGGTCCACTTTAATCATAACCAATTAATAATAATCCTACTCCATAAGGTCTCTTACCACTTTATTAAGTCTTATTCTGACTTTTCTCACTGACCTTTTTGACTAATCTCTCCAAGGGATGTTCACTATTGAATGTAAATTTATGATTAAGACACTCATTACGTAGATATTTACATAATAATCTAGCATCTGCTGTCAGACCACTCATTGCCATACCAATTGAAGAATCTATCTTGAATATCTTGTCTTGGAATTAGGCTAAATCATCTTGACATCTCTTTAAACTACAAATAACTACATTTTCCTAAGAGCGTAATCCTAAACAGATGCTTCCTAGTTTTACAGCCTCCATTGCATATTCTACTTAAAATAGTTTACCTTAAGGAGACCATGTCACACAATCTGTGTCATATAGGTTTTTTAACATCTTATCAGAAATTATTATTATCTAATTTATAATTTATTATAGATATGTAATTATTACATTATTTCTTATTCTTTTTCTTTATTTAACTCTCTTTATTTTAGGATCTTAAATTAAAGCTTTATAGTTCCAAAATTCACTCGTTAATTCTTACACCTAATTTGAAAAATTATTTGCTTTAATAAAAAATTAAGATTTTTAATTAAGATAAAAAAAGTGAGGTTAAACTATCAAATAAATAGATTTATTAAGATTATGTTCAGTTAACATTAAAAGGAGATAATAATATAAATAATATTAAAATGAATATTAGTTTAAGTAGCAATGCATCATTTTTATCTTAATAATCGATGTAGTTTGTAAAAAGCATTTAATAACAATTAAATAAAATGTTAAACAGTACTTTTAAGTTTTAGGAATCACCAAAAAAAGAGAATCTTTTGGGATTGTCAAGTCTTATCAATTAAAACAATCATGTTTTTATTGATTTATATAATAATTTATTGTCAATTAAGAAAAGCAAATTCATTAAATAAGCAGATGATAAATATGATTTCAAGTTTAAATATTTACCAGATGAATAGTCTTTTGTTATTTAAGGATTAAAAATGATGGATAATGATTGGAAGAATAATTCTGAAAAAATAAAGATAAATTTAAATAATATAAATAGATTAGAATTGAGTGAAAAATTAATGACGAATTTAGTAAGCACTATAGAATCAAATTTGTAAGGTAAATGTGATTAAAAATAATAGTTGTATTGTATTTTGAAGGATATAGATGCAAAAAATAAAGCAAAATTATCTATGTTAGATTAAGAATAGATAATTTAAATTAATATTTTTGATAAATGTGAGAAAATATTCAACAATAATAAAGAATTTAATGTTTTTTGTTATGGTAAAATATCAGCTATAAATGATGAAAATAATGATGCCAATATTGTTATTGGATAATCTTTTTTAGATTAGTTAAATGTTATAATTGATTTTAATATCAATAATATTCTATTCAGACCTTAGAAATCTAATTAAAATAATGTTTTCCTGAAAAATAATAATAATTTAAAATAAAATAAAAATAAAATTTAGACTTATAAAAAATAAGATGAAATCAAAAATAATTAAACAAATAATATATAATTTGATAATAAATCTAATGATAGTAAACAGATGATGAAAAATTTTATTTAAAAAAAGGAATAAGAAAATAAATAATAAGAATAAATTAATTAAAATAATATATAAAAAGATAAATAAGAAGAATAAATTAATTAAAATTCTATATAAAAAGATAAATAAGAAGAATAAATTAATTAAAATACTATATAAAAAGATAAATAAGAAGAATTAATTAATTAAAATTCTATATAAAAAGATAAATAAAAAGAATAAATTATGTATAATAAGGATAAATAAAATTAAAATAAAAAAGATCTTATTAAAGAAATTTTGAGTGATAAAAAAATTAAAAATCTTTAAAATAACGAAAAAAAAAATGATGATAATAAAATAGAAAAATAATAAATTCAAATATCTTAAGAAAAATAAAATAAAAATATTTCATAATTTGATAATAAATAATATTAAGTATTAAAATAAAAATTTGATAAAATTGAAAACAAATATGAAGAATAAAGTAAAGTGACAAAATAATTAAAGAAATAATTGATTGAGTTATATGATGAATTAGAAAAATAAAAAAAAAATAACATTAATTAAGATTAAAATAAATCAATAAATAAATATTAATAATAATAAATTGATTAAATTTTATAACAAAATTAAAAAAATAATTAACAATAGTAAGATAAGCTCAAAATATAAATTTAATAATAAAACGAATAAATATAGAAATTTTAAGATTATAAGTCACATTTAGAAAGCTTAGCTTAAAATTCGAATTAAAAAGATAAAAATTAAGAATAAGATGATTAGATTTAATAATTAACAGATAAATAATCATAGTTAAAAACATAAAATGAAGGTATTTTTTTACATAATAATTATTTATAGATTTACAGAATAAGTTAAATTAGTAATAGACAAAAGTTTAAGAATTACAAACTAATCTTTAAAAAATAATAGAAAAAAAAAAAAATCGAGAAGCAAATAAAAAAAGTAAAATTATAAATATTTAATTACTATTATTAAAATGATATAAAACAATATAAAATAATACAATTAATAGAAGAAGAATCAGAGAGAAAACAACTTATAATAAAATAAAAGAAAGAAGAAATAAAAGAAATAAGCAGCTTATATGAAATAATCCATAAAAATATCTTATAAGCATTGTCAAGTAAATAAAAATACATGTACTTGAGTCTTTTACTATTAAGCATTTTATGTCTATTATGTACTTTCTGCTTAGTTTGTAAATCAGACAAGAAACAAAAGAAGAGAAGTGTAAAGATTCCTAGAAATGGAGATAACATAATATTCGATGATTATAATGAAACAACAGATTCACAACAACTTTACTAACCGTAAATATAATAATAAAATATTAATTAGGAGAATTCGCAATGAGACCATAATGAGTGAGTAATAAAGCCAGATTCAAAATAAACAGACCTAAAATAAAGAATACGAAATGGTTATTAGATGATCATAATTTATATTATCAATCATATTTTGTGTTCAGGATTTATCCTGATTCATTATCTGTAATCTATATTCCTGATGATATTATCCTTTTTCTTTTAGTCTTTTCATATACTTTTTCTTCTGAGTCATCTTATAAATCTTATATTGTTTTTTGCTTCCCTTGTTAATGTTTTGTTTATTCGTTATTCTCATGTTAAGGAAATGTAGGTTTTTATATTATGTTTTAAAAACTACTGAATTTTATTTTGTATTATTAATACATGTCTTATAATATTAAAACCATAAAAACAAAAAATATTAAACTTTCTATTGAATATTTAAAAGCCATAATTAAAGAATATTAATATATTTATATAATAATAAAAAATAAAAATATTATGATGATATTTAATAGGTAAAAAGCTTTAGTGTAATAAAAATAAGATAAATAAAATATTAAATTTAATGTTAAGCCGTAAATTATTGGTAGCTAATAGAGGTGAAATAGCATGCAGAATAATGAGAACTGCAAACAAAATGAAGATTCCAACAGTAGCAATATACTCAGATATTGACAAACTTTCAAAACACAGTTAAATGGGACTTGAATCATATAGAGTAGGTTCAAACTAGTCATAAGAAAGTTATTTAAACATGCAAAAAATAATAGAAATAGCTAAGAAAAGTCAAAGTAAATTTATCCATCCAGGATTTGGTTTTTTAAGCGAAAATGAAATTTTTTGTAATCTTTGCAAGGAAAACGATATTATATTTGTAGGTCCACCTGTAGAAGCTATTAATCTAATGGGAAGCAAATAGGCCAGTAAAATTACTATGCAGAAGGCAGGAGTACCTGTAGTGCCAGGATATCATGGTGATAATTAAGATGTTTAACATTTATAAAATGAAGCTGATAAAATTGGGTAAATATTAATATCATAATATTCAAATAATTATTATAATAATTATAAGAAATTTAATGATTGTAATGTTAATAATTACTATTATGTTATTATAGTTATCCAGTATTGATAAAAGCTACAATGGGAGGAGGTGGAAAGGGAATGAGGATAGTGGAAAAGAGTGAAGATTTCTAGGAAATGTTAGAAAGTGCTCAAAGAGAAAGTATGAAACATTTTAAGGATGAAAGAGTTATTCTTGAAAAATATATTAAGAGGAGTAGACATATTGAGGTACAGGTCTTTGGAGATCATTATGGAAATTATGTGTATCTCTTTGAAAGGGATTGTTCTATTCAAAGAAGGCATTAAAAAGTTGTAGAAGAGGTAATTAGTATATCTAATATTTATTAATAAAATAAAAAATATACTTGATAATAAATAAGAGTATAAATAGTAAAATATTATTTTATTAAATATGAATATAACAATAGGCTCCTTCTTTTATTTCTGAGCAATTGAGAGCTAGTATAGGTTAAAGTGCAGTGGACGCTGCAAAGGCTGTAAAATATTACAATGCTGGTACAGTGGAATTCATTTTTGATGTTGATACTGATCAGTACTACTTCATGGAAATGAATACTAGGTTATAGGTTGAACATCCCATTACTGAAATGATTACAGGCCAAGTAATACATATTATATTATCATATTAATATATTATCATATTATCATATTATCATATTATCATATTATCATATTATCATATTATCATATTATCATATTATCATATTATCATATTATTATATTATTATATTATCATATTATTGTATTATCATATTATCATATTATCATATTATCATATTATTATATTATTATATTATCATATTATTGTATTATCATATTATCATATTATCATATTATCATATTATCATATTATCATATTATCATATTATATTTATTAATATATTTGTGAAATGATAGGATTTAGTAGAATGGTAACTTAAAGTAGCATAAGGTTATGAATTACCATTAAAATAACATGAACTATAAAGAAAAGGTCATTCATTTGAAGTACGTATTTATAGTGAAAATCCTTTTAACAATTTTTTACCTGCAAATGGTCGTCTAAACTTCTTAAAGGAACCAATAGAAATTGCAAACTACCTAAGAGTAGAATCAGGAATAAGAGAATCTGATAGCATCTCAACCTTCTATGATCCAATGATAGCAAAATTAGTAGTGTGGGATGAAGATAGAACAAAAGCTATTTAAAGATTAAAAGAAGGATTGGAAGAGTACAAAGTAGTAGGATTACCTACTAATATAAAATTCTTAAAGAGAGTATTACAAAATTAATAGTTTTAGTAATGGAATTATGATACTAATTTTATAGAGTTAAATAAGGATACTCTTTTAAAGAAGGAAAAGGTTGTAGATCATTAATATATTTTAAATAGTGTAGTGGTATTTATTGGTAATAGTTAATAATAAAAGAGTGAGTTGAGTAATTTAAGAGTGAATTAGAAAAAAAAGTAGTAAATAGAGTTGGAGATAAAAGCTGAACATTTAGAATAGAATATTAATTAGAAGGTAGAAGTAGAGTTTGTTAGTGAGAAGAAGATAAAAGTAATGATAGATGATAAATAATATGATGTGATAATCCATGAAGTGGAGAAAGAGAATGTGAAATATAGTACATAAGATGGTTATTACAATAGAAAGTATTACAAATAGAATAATGAAGTGAATATATTTGATAATGAGGGTGATACCATCTAGTTTATTGAGAGTGGACATAAGATAGTAGGTTTAGATGTGCAAGAGGTTGGCGAATTAAGTAGATTGATTATGAGTCCTATGCCAGGTACTGTTAGTAAGGTTATGGTCTAGGAAGGATAAAGTGTCCTTAAAGGCTAAACATTAATTGTTATTGAGGCTATGAAGATGGAACATAATATTAAGGCCAACAGAGACGCTAAGATTAAACATCTTAAATCTATATAAGGACTATTTGTAGAGTAAGGTAGTTTATTGCTTGAGTTAGATTGAATAATCCTTCTTATTATAAAATACATATTATTAGTATTTTATATATACATATTAATATTAATTTATTATATATAAATATTATTAATTACTTTTTATACATATTATTAATATCATATATGCATATTATATTTTACATTTTATATTATTATTTTATAATATTAATTATTATTTTATTATCAAATATTATATGATAAAATATCAATTAATTTGATGATATTATCAGATGTTAAAAGAACAGAGTGTTTTGGATATGATTTACTTATTTAGATTATTTCTAGTTTTTTGATCATAATGCTCTTCATAAATTTCCTCATTAGAATCAAAATGATCTTGAAAGAGTAAAAACTTATCATTTTCTTAGATATCTATTTACAACTCCTACTTCAACTTATTCTATCCTAACAATTGCATCTCATTGTCAAGTTATTCTAATTTCACTCGATTAAAAATTCTCCTAGTTTTCTTCTGTTAACCATAACTCCTCAAATTACATTCCCATTCTTATTTATTTACTCCTACATAGTACTTATTATCTCCATTTTCTTAAATTTCTTATTGAGTAAAATATTAGTTGAACAACACTTTATCTCGTTTTAGTTTTTCTTTTATTATTTTTTGATATTTATTCCATTCTTAACATGTTTAGTTCATTTTCTGAATTACTCTTTCATCTTTTGATTATTATAATCATTCTTAAAATGTTTGAAGTTTTATTTCTTCTAATTATTATTTTTAATTTATTTCCAATTGTTTTAATTTATCTTCTATTTTTCTATTTATTTCATTTTTACTTATTATTTATTATAGTTAATTGTTTTATTGTTATTTTTATCTATTATCTATCAATTATGTTTTTAAACATGATTTAGTGAATTTTTTTATTATTTTAAATGGCATTCTATGAACTTCTTATTTTTATTCTTAAATTTAATGCTCTTAAACATATTATTTAATAACTTAGGCCATATTTAATTATTGATCATTATTATTTATTTCATTATATTAACTTCAATTGCTTCCAATTCTTCTTTTAACAATCGAAATAATTTTTTTTGCAATATTTGAATTTTTGAATTTCTTAAATAAATACTAAATAAATTTACTTCATCAGCAATTAAAATCTGATTTTCAGCTTATTAAAATTCCTTTTCTTTTCCTAACATTTTAAGAGGTTTGAATTTTTTTTAATTTAATTAAGTTTCTATGTAATCTTAAGATAATTTACAATTATTTTTATTGAAAATGCTATTAATGCTTTTCTAAGAAATTTCATTTGCTTATTATTTTTATAAGTTTTATTAATTTTCAGTAAATTAATCTATTTTTTTAGCGATTAAGTATTTTCAGTGATTTATTTATTAAGTTTCCTCTTAAAATAAAGATTATTATTTAATCAATTATTAATTTATTTTAAAACTATTTATTTTTAATAATTTGTTGTAATTATTCTCCATTTTATTAGATTTAATTATAATTATTATTTATAAAACATATTTTATCAAATATAAATATATATTATGACAATTTATTGATTAATAATATAAAATTAATTTTTTATAAAGCTCATTTTTTTAATAAATCCCTATTGCATTTTTTGCTGATAGCTTTTTATTATTTAAATTGTATTTTGCATGTTTTTCTTAATTAATTTATGTACTGCTTTTCTATTTCTAAAAAAATTAAAAAATAATTATTACTTTCTTATTAATCGTAAGATAACTCCTATTAACTTTCATCATTAAAAAGTGTTTCTTATTTTTATATATTATTAGTTTCTAATTAATTACTATATTTAAAATTATTATTTATTTACCCTTCCTATTAATTTTTACTAGTGTTTTCAACTCAATTATTCTTTTTTTAAAATTAGTCTATTTTTGTATCACTTAATAAATGAGATTAGGTCATGTTTTCTATCTATTTTTAGTCCTAGAATAAGATAATAATAATTAATATATAAACTTATTTAAAATGATTATAAAATGAATTTACAATAATCTGCTTTTGATTTAAAAATTATTCAATTTAAATAGTAAGAACTTCTGTTAAATCTCTGAATTATTTATCAACTGTTTGATTAGAATCAATTTTATAGTTATGAGGATTGATCTTATTAATTTTACAACTGATTTTAAGAATAGAAGAATAAAGATTTTATTTAAGGACGTTTGTCCTTTTTTCTTTATCATAGATATTGGCAAGTTGTTTTGTGATTTCATCAAATTATTACTGCAAGTTATATATTAGTTTGTTGTTTTGCAGTTCATCTAAATGAGGATTGTTATTTTTAATAACTCACAAATTATTTAGCTAGTTTGTTAGTTGGTTTTAATGTTGTTTTAAATTATCTAGTTTAGCTTCATAAGTATTTATAGAGTTCAAAAGAGTCCCATAAACATTCTAAAAATCACAATATTAATAATATATTATTATAATTACATCAAAATATGATAGTATGATAATAATATGATATTAATATGAAATTAATATGATATTAATATTAAAATAACATAATACTAATATTATATGAATTAAATATAATAATAATAATAATATATGTTATTACTTCTCTGTTGATAAACCTTACAATCATATCCTGACTGTCTGTGATTTGTGTGCTTTACTTGATAGCCTAATAAGCTTTTTCTATCTGATAAAAATGGGAATAAAGCCTATTCATTTTCTACTTAATGAATAACTAGAGAAATTTATGCACTTACAATAAATTCCTCCATTTTTCCTCATTATTATACTTTAATTCATTTGCAGCCATCTCTGCCACTTCCTTCTATTTCTTAACATACTCCTATTTCCTTTCTAATTGCTCTTATTTTACTTCCACTGCTTCTCTCAATAATTCATCTTATTTCTCTCTTATTTTCTAATCTTCTGTGATATTTAACGTCATTTATGATAAAACAAAGTTACATTATTTGCTTAATTATAAATGGTTGTTTGCTTCTTTTATTGTTCTTTCTATTACTTTTTTTTTACGATCTAGTTCTTTTTCTTGTCTTTAAGCTTTTAATTAGAAACTTATGTCATCTTTTTTATGACATTCAAGAATATGTTCTAATACTTTTTGGTCGAATTATACGTTTTCCAAGTCTTTTAATACGGATTCTAACTGAATAAATTCTAAATCTACTTTTTCTTGAATTTATTCTTTTTAACTTAATAATAGGTTTATTTCTTGTTCGAATATTTCGATATGCTAACTCATTACTAACATTTCATTTTATTTTTGTTATTAAACTCAACGAACTTCATCATACCTTTTTCTTATTAACATCAAATTTTAATGCATTTCTAGTTTTTCTTATATGATTGCTTATTCTTTTACTTTTGGGATTTCTAATAATCTTTCTCGTTCTATAATAGATTAAATTTAATTATTTTTTATTTTTTATTTTAATACTTTCATCATCTGCTTTTATTAATATTCACCATTTAAAGAAGTCATATTATATTATATTAAACTTTATTTTCTTTGTTTTTTTATACTTTCACTTGATTATAATTTCATTCTTTTTAACATTGTTTAGATTTCATTTAATTCACTGTTATTATTTAATTATAATTTTGTAAATTTATTTTTTTGTTTTTAAATTGACGTTGATTGTTTCATTATTATTTATTTTTTATATTTAAATATAATAAAGTTTAAAAATTTTATTGTAATAACTATTAAAATATATATATTAATTTTCAGTTTTTTATCTATTTTAAAAGATAAATTACTTCATAATTATATTTATTAAGTCAATTAATTTAAATACACCTAAATTAATATAAATAAATTATACATTTAATTGTTAATGAATTAAATTAAAATAAGGTTTAATAATAAAATAAAAAAGTTTATTTGGAAAGATCACTTACAAATTGAAGAATTTAAAAATCTTATTTGTAAAATATTTGAAATTAATTTAAATGAAAAAATTTAATTGAGAGAAATAAACGGTTAATATGTAATAAAAATAGAAGATTTAAATTTAATAGAAATAAATAATGATTAAAAAATACTAGAGTTCGATATAATATTAGAATAAAAATAAAGAAAATAATAAAATCAATAATAACAATAATCATCATAATAAACACAATAACAATAATCCTCATAATAATCTCAAAAATAAAAAGAAAAAAGATAGTTATAATAAGAATAAAAATATTAAAATGAATAACAATAGTAATAAAAATAATAAGAAAAATAGTAATTAGCAGTGGTAGATGATATAAATGAATTTAAATTACGATATCTAAAAAACAACCAAAAAATGACAATATTTTTCCACAATATCGACGAAAAAGAGAAACTTGTGCAACAACTGATATAAAAATATTAGGATAAAGCTGACCTTTTTTATAAAGAGCAAAAGGAAAGGAGCATGGAAGTGTACATTTCTAATAGGAGAGTAATGGAAATGAGTGTAGACATGGAATTCAGCCGTATAGTGAGTTATTTGGATAAAATGATTGATTAAGTGCAAAGTAATAAGAGCAGTAATTGCAGTAATAATAATAATATTACTATTATTTAATTATTGAATGAGGAGTATCTTAATTAGAGGATTTCTGAGCAGAATTTTTACTATATTAAATGTTAAGTTTTGGAAAATAATTAGTAAATTATTGATTAGTTAAATGAAAGTATTTAATATTAGTATTTCGGCTAAATGTTAAAAATTATTATCGCTTCAAAAGAAAAGCAGAATAATCCTTTTAATTCAAGTTAATCATAGTAAATCAATACGAATACCAATTATAGTAACAATAATAATATAAACAACAATATTAATAATTCTAATAATATTCATACTAATTTTATTAATTGACCTTAAACTGCTTTGCCTAATAGTCGAAAATAATAATAATTTGTGCCATTTTTAGATGCAATTTAATAAGAATATCTGCCAGTAATAAAACAATAGTTGGAAAATAATGAAAAAATTATTATAGCAATCCAAGAATTATATAGTAATAAATTTAATATATCAGAATTACAAGAAAATATCACGATATATTATCAGAATTTTAAGAGGAATTAAATAAAATAATTATTAATTAGTTTAGAGCAACAAGATAATATATCAATTATAAATAAAATAGTTTTCCTTTACTTAGTAGATAAAAAAATTTCTAAGTATTTAGATGATATTAATAAATACAATTATACATTACAAGAAATTCTAAAAATATCTACTAGATACTTAGATGATTTATTTGCTGATAATTTTAGCGAATAAGAATATAAAGATTTCATCAAAATTATTTTGCATACTAATTATTAAATCTAAGAAAAAATATTTTTTTTATTTGATCAGTTTAATTAGTATCAAAATGAATATTTATTTATTTAACAAATCAAAATATTATTATCAGATTTTAAATAATAAAAATCTAAATAAGAAAGTAAATATTCTTAAAAAATTATTTAAAATAATTAAATCAAATAAAACTAAAATAATAGTGAAAATTCTTATAGCAAATTCAAACTTTCAGTTAAAAGAGGATCTTAATTATTAATATTAAAAGATTATAATTAAAAAGAAATATAATAATTTAATATTCAAGATTAAAACTAATCAATTAATGTATTCAAAGATGAAATAAATAATTTTTACAAAAAAACTGATTTTATAGAATAAAAAAACCAGTTAGATTTAATAAATCAAATAATAAAAATCTGCAATTTTAA
>Ga0315908_10002479_pt1 | contig 13498 bp, 11 predicted proteins | sample LakEriMetagenome_12_FD_203520 | JGI IMG/M metagenome (GOLD analysis project Ga0315908, IMG submission 203520) | Freshwater fungal communities from buoy surface, Lake Erie, Ohio, United States - Buoy 4 MA124 | ecosystem: Environmental > Aquatic > Freshwater > Lake > Lake biofilm | place: USA...
CGCCATCCGAGCCATCGAAGAACTCCAGAGTGATTCGTGCGCCCGCGCCTGCCGCTCGCTGCGCGCGGGGTCGCTTCTATCGCGCCCGGCACGCAGCCGGACAAGAACAAGTTTGCCGCGCGCATGACCAGGCGGGCCTATGCGGCGGTGGACAACAGTTATGCGATTGGCCTCGATGGGCCGCAGCGCAGCTCGCGGCTTTCCCAAAGGTCAACCGCCACATCTCAACACGGCTGGCCGCGGCGGGCGGATATCATTGCGCAACGAGTTTGAGCGCAGGCGGCACGGCGATGCGCTGATGGAGACAGACCATGAACCAGACGCTCGATATCCCCGAACTCGACTTCGACCCGTATGCGCCGGAGAACCTGAACGACCCGTACCCGATGCACCACGCAGTGCGCGAGGCCGGGCCGGTGGTCAAGCTCAAGCCCTACCCCGCTATCGTGGCCTGTGCACGCCACGAGCAGGTGCATGCGGTGCTGAACGACCACGTCAACTTCATCTCTGGCGCCGGCGTCGGGCTGACGAATTTTAACCTCGAGCCGCCATTTCGCGCGAAGAGCCTGATCCTCGAAGCCGATCCGCCGCAGCACACACAGATGCGGGCCATTCTTTCGCGCATCCTGAGCCCTAGGGTGGTGTTGCAGATCCGCGAGACTTTTGCCGCCGAGGCCGATGCGCTGCTGCAGCGATGCGTCGAGAAGGGCACCATCGACGGCATTCACGACCTGGCGCAGCTGTACCCGCTGAAGGTGTTCCCTGACGCAGTGGGCGTCGAAGCAGACGGCCGCGAGAACCTGCTGCTCTACGGTGACATGCTGTTCAACTCGATGGGCCCGCGCAACGAACTGCAGGCGAAGTCAGCCGCGCGCGTGGGCCCGGTCACCGAATGGGTCATGGCCCACTGCGCGCGTGACCACCTGCGCCCAGGCGGCTTTGGCGACCAGATCTACGGGGCCGCCGATGCCGGCGAGATCACGCAGGAGCAGGCGCCGATGCTGGTGCGCTCGTTCCTGTCGGCCGGCGTGGATACCACGATCAACGGGATCGGAAACGCGCTGTTCGCGCTGGCGCACCACCCGGCCGAGTACGCGAAGCTGCACGCCGACCCCACGCTCGCGCGGCCGGCTTTCGAGGAGGCGCTGCGCTGGGAATCGACCTCGCAGATGTTCTACCGCACGGCCGGTCGCGACACCGATATCGCCGGCATGCCGGTGGGGGAAAACACCAAGGTGCTGTGTTTCGTGGCCGGCGCGAATCGCGACCCGCGCAAGTGGCCCGAGCCCGACCGCTACGACATCCAGCGCCGACCGACCGGCCACGTCGGCCTGGGCTCGGGCATCCACGGCTGCGTCGGGCAGGTCATTGCGCGGCTGGAGGGCGAAGTGGTGCTTACCGCGCTGGCCAGGCGAGTGAAGGCTATCGAGGTCGCAGCCCCGCACACACGGCGTCTCAACAACACGCTGCGGGCGCTCGAGACGCTGCCGCTGCGGCTGATTCCGGCCTGACGAGAATCCGATGCCCACGATCCGCGTCATCCGCGCCGACGCAAGCGTGCGCGACATTGCCGCCGCCGAAGGCACCAGCATCATGCAAGCCATCACGTCAGCGGGCGAGGCTGGCATCGTCGCTGAGTGTGGCGGCTCGGCGATGTGTGCCACCTGCCACGTCTACGTCGACGAAGCATGGACGGCGAAGCTGCCGCAGCCATTGGCCAACGAGCATGAGATGCTCGAGTGCACTGCGGCCGAGCGTGCGCCGACGAGCCGGCTGTCCTGCCAGCTCAAGCTGAGCGCCGCGCTCGACGGCATCGTGATCCGCCTGCCCAACCGACAATAGCGGGGTGGGTTCCCCCATCGCGGTCGTCGACATTGAACGCCACGCGCAGGCGTTCCTAAGCTGGATCAGCAACGAGCTGCCATGTGGCGGCGGAGGATTTCGACGATGCCCGACATCGTGATCGTGGGCGGCGGCCATGCCGGGGCACAGCTGTGCGGGGCCCTCGCGGCGGCCGGCCAGGGTTCGCGCATCCAACTGGTGTGCGAAGAGCCGGTGCTGCCCTACCAGCGCCCGCCGCTATCCAAGAGCTACTTGAAGAGTGCCGACGAGGCCCTGCAATGGCACCGCGGCGACGCGTGGTTCACCGAACAGGGCGTTACGCTGCATCGTGGCGACGCCGCGGTGGCGCTGGACCGTGCCGCGCGCCGAGTCACGTTGGCCAGCGGACGCATGCTCGACTTCGAGTGGCTGGTGCTCGCGACCGGCGCCCGGGCACGCCACCTGGCGCACCTGCCGGTTTCGCTGGCCAACGTGCATGTGCTGCGCACCGCGGCCGACGCCCAGCGGCTGCGGGCCGCATGGGCCGGGATGCACGGCCTCACGGTGCTGGGCGGTGGCTTCATCGGGCTGGAAGTGGCCGCCACGGCGCGAGCGCTGGGCAAGGCGGTGCGGGTGCTCGAATCCGGGCCGCGGTTGTTGCCGCGAACGGTATCGGCGCAGGTGTCGGCGCATGTCGAAGCGGTTCACCGCGCCAGCGGCATCGACCTGCGCACCGGCGTCGCGGTCGGCGGCTTCGAGGTCGATGGCGAGCGTCTCGTCGCGCTGCACGCCGGCGGCGAGCGGCTCGAGGTCCAAGCGCTGCTCCTGGGTATCGGTGCGGTGCCCGAACACACGCTCGCCAGCGCGGCCGGGCTGGATTGCGACAACGGCATCGCCGTCGACGAGAACATGCGCACGTCCGACCCCGCGGTGCTGGCCATCGGTGATTGCACGAGCTTCCCCGAGCCGACCACCGGCTGGCGACTGCGGCTGGAGTCGGTACAGAACGCGAGCGACCAAGCGAAAGCGGCCGCGGCGACGATCCTCGGCACGCCGCAGCCGTACCGCGCGCTGCCATGGTTCTGGAGCGAGCAGGGCTCGATGCGGTTGCAGATAGCCGGGCTGATGCCGCCTGACGGCGAATGTCACCGGCGCCCCGGTGCCACGCCGGCCAGCTTCTCGGTCCTGCACTATGCTGCCGGGCGGCTGTCCTGCGTGGAGTCGGTCAACGCACCGCTGGACCACATGGGCGCACGCAAGCTGCTGGAGCTGGGCCGCAGCCCGGACCCCGCTAACGCATCGGATCCGGCCACGGCGCTAAAGACCTGGGCGTTGTAGCACGCTGCCTGCTGCCCTCGCGATCCGGCACTGCCAGTACGGGCAGAGTCGGCCCACACGGCGCTACGAAATTCAAACGGCCTCTTGAACGCCGGAGTCACGCATGGGTGGGCGGCCGCGCCCAGCTGATGCGGTGCGGCCGGGCCTGGACAAGTTTGACTTCGCGCTCATTGCGCGAAGCGAAGTGACGCGGAAACCTCCTCCAGCTGAGCTTGACTCGCAGGGGGTGGCTGGAGCTAGGACTCTGTCGGGACGAAAGAGCTTCCACACAGCCTCAGTCGCAAGCCGCGACCTGCGGGAAGATTCCGGAACGCCGTCCTTGCGTCCGCAATGCGCCGCAAGCCGCCATGGCGCACCAACCCGGATTGATGCGAAGGAATTCAATCCCGTATCAGGCCGCCGTCAGCCCACGAAAGGCCTGCGCCACCACTTGCTGGGAGCGGTCCCACACCGCCTGGCGCCAATCAGGATCCTGCGGATAGTGCAGGCGCAGCATCCGCTGCTTGATCTCGCGGCCGGCTTCGATCGTCTCGTCGCCGTGAAGGGTGAGCCAGTGGTCTTCGAGCATCACCGGCAGCGAGTCCTGCGGCGGATACGTCCCGTACTCGAGCACGATGGCGGTGACTTCAGCTCGCGGTAGGGCCCGCAGGTAGCCCTCGGTGGTGTGTCCATGCACGCGGTACGAGTCAGCCAAGGCACCCTTTTCGCGCTGATTGGGCGTGACGGTCCAAGGGCCGAACCACTGCCGTGCGCGCATGCAGTCATCAGCGGTATGCATCGTGACGGCTGTACCGTAGGCCCAAGGTCCCAGCCCGGTGTGGAACTCGACAACGCAGACCTCTCGGGCCTGCTGCCCATACTCGGCAAGGATGGTGTTCAGCGTGCGGTGGGCCCACACCGGTTGCGTGCCGCCAAAAGAGAAGCCGTCAGGGTGTTGGTATTGCCCACCCATCAGGGCTTGGATGTAGGCGTCCATACCCTTATCTCGTACGAAGGCAGCGATCTCGGCAGCAGCCGCATCACGCCGTGGCCCTGTGCGATCGGCGCAGTTCACCAAGGCGTGAATCGAGTCGTACTCGGGCCGGATTGGCAAAGGTCGGCTGAAGTCCAGGAAGTTGCGACACAAGTCGACATTGCCTTCGGTATTGCGCCGCAGGTGCACGGCGCCCCAGCAGTTGATGATGTGAACCATCAGCACCGCGGTGTCGGCAGGCAGGTCTTGTAGGTGCCCCCCGGCCACGAGGCCCGTCTGGCATGCCGCGCCCGGTAATGCTTCCACGCCATGCACGCCGGAGACCAAGACCAAGAGCCTTTCGGCGCTGCGCGGACCGAACCAGGCCACCTCGGTGGACAGGGGGGTTTCGGTGTTGTCGAGTTCTGGGTGTGCGTAGGAGCGCACCGGGGCACCGTTCAGCTTGCATGCAGCCTTGAACTTTTCGCGCGCTGCAGAATAGTTCTCTGAAAAGTAGTGCTGGATTGACATCGACGCGAACCTCCTGTCAGCCGTTATTCCGTTCGTCCAGTGAGGAATCGTACATTTCGCTTGCTCCGTTACCGCCTGCGATAGCCGCCCCAGGCATTGAGATCGCAGTGGCAATCTTCACGTCACGGCCCCAATGGCAATACCCCAACGGCTCACGGCATAAGCGCAGGCGACAAGGGGTGTCTATCGTTGCCCTCATCGTTTGCTGCCCACCAACCCCGTTTTCCAGTCCATGACCGACCCAGGCCGAACAGGCATCCTGAGCGCTGACCGCCACCTGCCCCTCGAAACCTTGGCTATCAGCAGTCGGCGTTGTGCGGCCGGCTTTGCCAGTTTGGGCGTGCGGCAGGGCGGGCGTGTGGCACTGTTGCTGCGTAATGACTTCGCATTTTTCGAGGCGACGCAGGGCGCCTCGCTCTTGGGCGCGTCGACCGTCCCCTTGAACTGGCACCTCACTGCGGAGGAGGTGGCCTACATCCTGGCCGACTGCAGCGCGCGCGTGCTTGTCGTGCACTCGGACCTTTTCACGCGCTCCATGCAGGCCGTCATCAGACAGGCCGGGGTCATGGCGATCCTTGTTCCGACACCCGAGGAGGTGCTGCAGGCTTATCCCGCTGTCGCGGGGGTGGTGCAATCGGATCCTGATCTGGAATGGGATTCCTGGCTTCAGCGTTTCGAGCCCTGGCAAGCGGGTCCCGTGCCGATTGTTGGACCCATGTTCTACACCTCGGGGACCACCGGTCGGCCCAAGGGCGTGCAGCGTGCAGGCAACGTGCCAGCGGAAGTGGCCATGGCAGCGCAGCGACGCACCGTGGCTGCTTTCGGCTTGGCGCCGATCGAGGGCGGGGATCCCCCGCGTGCGGTAATGACCGGTCCGCTGTACCACTCTGCGCCCAACGCCTACGGCATGAATGTCGTGCGCAACGGCGGTCTGCTCGTGCTGCAGTCCAGATTCGATGCGGCCGAACTGCTGTGGCTCATCGAGGCACATCGCATCACGCATCTGCACATGGTGCCGACGATGTTCGTCCGGCTGTTGGCGCTACCGGCTGAGGTGCGTGCGCGGCATGATCTGTCCAGCCTGCGTTGCGTGGTGCACGGCGCTGCGCCTTGTCCACCCGAGGTCAAGCGCCAGATGATCGATTGGTGGGGCGCGGTCATTGGCGAGTACTACGCGATGACCGAGACGGGCATCATCACTGTCAGCGACAGCCTGCAGTGGCTGACGCACCCGGGCACCGTGGGCTGTCCTGCCTTGGGCGTTCAGATCCGCATCGACGACGACCACGGCCTTCCTCTGCCCGCCGGTCAACCGGGCGAGATCTGCATTCGCAGCGAGATCACCGACTACGTGTCGTACCACCGCTCTGAGGCCAAGACAGCCACGCTGCGGCGGGGGGGGTTTCTGTGCACCGGCGACGTGGGCACCCTCACCGAAGACGGCTTCCTCTTCATCAGCGACCGTAAGTCAGACATGGTGATCTCCGGTGGCGTCAACATCTACCCGGCAGAGATCGAGGCCGTACTGCTGAACCTGCCAAGGGTCAAGGACGCTGCGGTTTTTGGCTTGCCCGACGACGTGATGGGCGAGCGCGTGGTGGCCGTGGTCGAGCGCAGCGACGCCGCACTGACGCAGGCGGATGTCGTTGCAGGCCTGCGGGACAAGTTGGCAAGCTACAAGATGCCTCGCGAAATCCGCTTCGACATTCCCTTGCCGCGAGAGGATTCGGGTAAGGTCAAGAAACGCCTTTTGCGTGATCAATGGCTGTCCCAGATCGCTGGCCTGGCTGGCAAGACATGAAGCGTCGGGCGAGTGGTGTAGCAATTGTCGGGGCTGCGGCGCTGCCAGTGGGGCGGCTGTCTCCGCGCGACAGCTCGTTGCCCATCGGACTGGAGCAGGATGTGCTGAGCCTGCTGGTGCACCGCACACTGGCTGAAACGGGCATCGGTGCAGCAGAGGTCGGTTCGCTGGTGCTGACCCTACCGCCGCCTTCGACGCGTCAGCTGGGCCTGGCCACGATGCTGGCTGCGCACCTGGGCTTGCGCTGTACCGGGCGTATTGCCGAGGTGGTGGAGATGGGCATCACGGGCGGTCTGGCTTTCGACCAGGCGGCAGCCGACATCGCGCTGGGCTACTGTAACTTCGCGCTCGCTCTGGGTGTCAACCTGGACGGTCATATCAGCGCTGCCGAGGCCGCAAACAACGGCATTCGCGCGGTAGGAGATGTTGATTTCCAGTCGCCCTTCGGCATCACGCCAATCAGTTGGTACGCCTTCGACGCGGCGCGCTACATGTACGAGACCGGCGCGACGCGCCGGGACCTCGCAGCGGTGGCAGTCAAGAACCGTCGCCATGCGATGCACAACCCTCTGGCTCAGTTGCGTGGACGGCCATTGAGTGAGTCTGAGGTTCTGGCGCAGCGTCCCATCGTCGAACCCCTGGGCCTGTTGGACGTGCCGCCGCGCGGGGAGGGCGCTGTAGTGTTGCTGCTTGCCAGTACTGATGCTGCGCGCGAACTGGGTCGCCCCTACCTGGAGGTGCGTGGCCGTGGTTTCGCGCATGACGGGTTTCATCAGGTTGGCGACCGGCCTCATGACATGACCGACTTTGTCGCCGCGCGCGATGCAGTCGCACAGGCTCTGGCGGCCGCAGGAATGGCCCTTGCCGATATTCAGCTTGCCGAGCTATACGCACCCTGCACGATCACGGAAATACTTGTCACGGAAGCACTGGGGATCAGCGAGCGCGGACGAGGTGGTGCAGACGCAGCCCAGGGTGTAACGGCGGTGGGCGGGCGTTTGCCTGTCAACACCTCGGGCGGATGCTTGTCGCGCGGACACCCGCCTTCCCTGACAGGCCTGTACGGTCTTCTCGAAGTTCGTGAGCAGCTGTTGGGCTTTGCAGGGGAACGACAGGTGAAGAGTGCGCAGCGGGCGCTGCATTGCTGTGAGCTGGGTAACTACAACGCTGCGCTGGTACATGTGCTGGAGCTGGCGGCATGAGTGAAGCGGACCGCTCGACTGAAAGCCAGGCTTGGAACAGGCAGACGGAGGTCGTCGTCCTGGCTGGTAATCGACCCTTGATTCCGCGGGTCAGCCAACTCACCGAGGCCTTCTGGGCGCGGCTTGCCGGTGGTGTGTTCGGCGTTGCCCATTGCGAGCAGTGTGGTCGGCTGAGCTTCCCACCCAGGGCCAATTGTCCGGCTTGCGGTTCAAGCGGCATGGGCTGGCAACCGGTCAGTGGCGATGCGACGGTGTACAGCGCCACGGTGGTTCATGCGGCGCCCGCCATGTTCGAGGCGCAGGCCCCCTACGCACTGGTCGTGCTCGATCTGGTTGAAGGGGTTCGGCTGGTGACGCGCTGGGTGGGCGCGGCGTCGCCGCATTGCGACCAGCTGGCACGGCTGGTCGTTATCAAGCACGAAGACGGCATTCTCTTTGGGGCGAAGGAACGACCATGATCTCCCCCAGCCGTTATGAGGTTCTTGTTCCGAAGCACGTCATGTCCAGGGCCGTCAGGTGAGCAAAGTGGATCATTGGGACTACGTCATTGTGGGTGGTGGCTCTGCTGGCTGTGTGCTGGCCAACCGTCTTTCGGCCGACCCAGCGACACGGGTGCTGCTGCTTGAGGCCGGACGCTCGAGCGACACGCTGATCAGCAAGATACCGGCAGGCGTGCCACTGGCCTTGGGTCGTAAAGACATGAACTGGCAGTACCTTGCCGAGCCCGACCCCTCTCGCAATGAAATGGTGGATATGTGGCCGGCTGGCCGGATGCTGGGTGGTGGCAGCGCGCTCAACGGAATGATGTACGTGCGCGGCCACCGGAATGACTACGACAGCTGGGCCGCCGCCGGCAATATAGGCTGGGGCATGGATGACCTCCTGCCGTACTTCCGCCGCATGGAAGACAACGAGCGTGGCGGTAATGCATGGCGCGGTAGTGGCGGACCACAGGCCGTGTCGGAGGGGCGCATCCGACACCCGCTGGATGAGGTCTTCGTCACTGCGGCACAGGAGATCGGCATACCGTTCAATGACGATCTCAATGGCGAGTTCGCCGAAGGCGTGGGGTATGTGCAGGCCACGCAGCGTAACGGCCAACGTGCCAGCACCGCGCGCTCTTACATTGAGCCTGTACGTGCCCGCGCGAACCTGGAGGTGCGTTTGCATTGTCCGGTGACCCGTGTCCTGATCGAGGCTGGCCGCGCTAGTGGAGTCGAGTACCGCCGCGATGGCATTCCGACCACGGCAAGCGCAGCACATGGGGTGATCGTGAGTGCCGGTGCACTGGCCACCCCGGGGGTGCTGCTGCGTTCTGGCCTGGGGCCTGCGGCTCGACTGGCCGAACTGGGCATCGAAGCGACACATGACCTGCCTGGCGTGGGCCAGAATCTGCAGGAACATGCGGCCGTGCGCATGAGCTTTCACAGCACGGTGCCCACCCTCAACAGCGACATGGGGCCGCTGAGAAACGTGGCCCACGTTTTGAACTACGTGTTCCATAAGCGAGGGCCGCTGGCCATGGTGATCGGCCACGCGCAGGCCTTCGTGCGCTCTCAACCTGACCTGCCAGCTCCTAACCTGCAGATCATCTTTGCACCGCTGGCATTGGAGTTCACCGACAAGGGCCCCCGCCCCTACCCAAAGCCAGCTGGAGGATTTGCGATCGGCCTGGCGCATGCGCACAGCCGCGGTCGCATCGACATCCCCAGCCGCGACCCCGATGCACGTCCGCTCATCCACTATCCGCTGGTGGGTCACCCAACGGACATGCAACACCTCGTCGAAGGCTGCCGCATCGCGCGCCGCCTCATGGGTACCCAGGCCCTGGCTCCGTATGTCATCGACGAACGTTTACCGGGCCTGTCAGTGCAAAGCGATGAGCAGTGGGAATCCTTCATACGACAAACCGCCTTCTTGATGTATCACCCCTGCGGTACCGCGCGCATGGGCACTGACAAGATGGCGGTCGTCGACCCCCAACTGCGCGTGCGAGGCGTGCAAGGTCTGTGGGTAGCCGATGCCTCGGTAATCCCCACCATTCCGGCTGGCAACATCAACGCCACCTGCATCGTCATCGGGGAGAAGGCCTCCGATCTGGTGCGGGCGGCGCGTCGCAACGCTTGACTTGACCAAGGTTCATCATGAGTATGACAACCCACCCGGCGCCCCAGGCGCCAGCTTTCCGAGGCGACGCCTTCATTGAAGGTGACTTTGCGAGCGTCGATGGCCACACGCAGGTACAGACCCACAATCCTGCCGATGGTCAAGAGGCTCTGCGTTTCACGGCGGCCGATGCCGGTACCGTGAATGCAGCAGTGGCCTCAGCCCGCGCTGCCTTCGACGACGGCCGGTGGTGGCGCATGGGCCCGATGACCCGGCGCGCGGTGCTACAGAGGTTTGCCGAGCTCATCCAGACCAACGGCCCGTCACTCGCGTTGGCGGATTCGCTGGATGTCGGCAAGCCGATCTCGGTTGCGATGTTCGAGTCGCATATCGCAGCGGCGTTTGTCCGCTATTACGCTGAGGTGCTGGACAAGCACTACACCGGCGCCACGGTGCCGACTTGTGCGCAGTCGATGGAGATGCAGGTCCGTCGGCCCCGCGGTGTGGTGGTAGCCATCACGCCATGGAACTACCCCCTGGTCAACACCTGCCTGAAAATCGCACCGGCGTTGGCGGCGGGCAACAGCGTCATCGTGAAGCCCTCGTCGATATCTCCGCGTTCAGCTGAGTTGCTTGCGACGCTGGCGATCGAGGCGGGCTTGCCACCGGGTGTGCTCAACGTCGTGCAGGGCAACGGCCGTAGCGGTGACCTGCTGGTACGCCACGCCGATGTGGACATGGTCACTTTCACCGGCTCCACACCCACTGGCCGCGCCTTGATGGCGGCCACAGGAGACTCTGCGATCAAGCCTTTGTTGCTGGAGTGCGGGGGCAAGAACCGCGAGTTCGTTCTGGGCGACATGGTCACCAGTGACCTCGACGGTATGGCCACGCAGATCGTGATGGGTGCATTTGCCAACTGCGGGCAGTTGTGCGTGGCGAGATCGGCGTTGTATGTACACAAGGACGTTTACGCGCCGCTGCTGGAGCGCATCGTCCGCGTCGCCGCCTCCGTCCGCGCGGGCCACCCTCAGGACAGCGGCACGCAGTACGGCGCCATGGCCAATGCGAAGCAGCGAGAGATCACGCTTGAAGCCATCGACGCTGGCTTGGCCGAGGGTGCAGAGTTGCTGGTGGACGGCCGCGAGGTCAAGGGACTGCCTGTTGGCGGCTATTACTTGCAGCCCAGTGTCTTTGCCGGAATGCGCGCTGACAGCCGCCTCAACACAGACGAGATCTTCGGGCCCGTGCTGGCGATCAACCGTCTCGACAGCGTTGACGATGTGCTGGCCATCGCCAACAGCGGCGACTACGGACTGGCCGCCACACTGTGGACGCGCGACATCAAATTCGCCAATGACATCACCTCTCGCATGAAGGTGGGCAAGGTCAAGGTGATGGCTTCGCCAGTGCCCACCGAAGGCTCGATGCTCAACCAGGCTGCCGAGCCAGCGCGACAGTCCGGTTTCGGCATCGAAGGTGGCCTGAAGGGCATGGAGAGCTACATGCGCCAGCAGGTCGTCGAGTTCTCGTTCGGTTGAGGATCACACCATGAGCAAGTTCATTGCTGCGGCGGCGCAGTTCGCCCCGTCGATGCTGGACACGGTGGCGGGGCTTTCGCGCGCCATCGAAATCATCGAGCAGGCTGGTCGCGAGGGCGCGCGTGTCCTGGTCTTCCCTGAAACCTGGTTGCAGGGTTACCTGTATTGGGCAGGCGCGCCGCGAACGCCCGAGTTCCGGCAGTGCTACCAGCGCCTGTACGAGCAAGCCATTGCCATCACAGGGCAAGAAATCGCCCAGCTGGCCGAGGCCGCCGGGCGCGCTCGCTGCAACGTGTCGATCGGCGTCCATGAACGCGCCGGCGACACCGTCTACAACACGGCCGTCTACCTCGGTTCCGACGGCCGGGTGCTGGGTACGCACCGCAAGCTCATGCCCACTGCCAACGAGAAGCTCGTCTGGGGGCTGGGAGACGGATCGGATCTGGACTCGTACGACACCGATGTAGGCCGGTTGGGCGGTCTGATTTGCTGGGAAAACCACATGGCGCTGGCGCGGCATGCACTGGGCAGCACCGGTGTGCAGGTGCACGCAGCCGTCTTTCCAGGCATGGGCTTTCTCGATGGCATCGTCGACGCCGCCACGCGGCAGATTGCATTCGAGAACGGCTGCGCAGTCATTGTTGCGCGTGAAGTGATGAGCCGCGACCGGCTGTCGGCCGAGTTGGCTGACATCGTGACTTCAGAGCCGATGTATTGGAATGCCCACGGCGGAAGCGCCATCATTGCGCCAGGCGGTGACTACATCACCAAGCCCGTGTTTGACGAGGAGAGGCTTGTGCTGGGTGAGGTGGATCTCTCGCTCATCCCGCGCACCAAGCTCTGGTATGACCCTAACGGGCACTATGCCCGGCCTGATGTGTTCAAGCTGGTTTGGGACAAGCGACCCAAGCGGCCAGTCGAACGAATTGAATGAGCGGATAGCTTCACAAGAGGGCAAGCCTATGTTCATGGCCATCGTCATTGAGAAGGACGAAACAGGATATCGCGCCTGTCTGAAGCAGGTGGATGACAGCTCACTGCCCCCGGGTGACGTGACCGTGCGTGTGTCCTACTCCACCATCAACTACAAGGATGGCCTGGCCATCACCGGCAAGAGTCCGGTTGTGCGCAAGTTCCCCCTGAACGCGGGTATCGACTTCGCAGGGACCGTCGAGGCCAGTGATGACGCCCGCTTCGAGCCCGGGGACAGGGTCTTGCTCAACGGCTGGGGCGTCGGCGAGTCCCACTCTGGCGGACTGGCGCAGAAAGCTCGCGTCAAGGCCGACTGGCTGGTGCCGCTGCCTTGTGGCCTGACGGAGCGTCAGGCGATGGCCATCGGCACCGCAGGCTACACCGCCATGCTGTGCGTGCAGGCCCTGCAGCGCCATGGCGTGGTGCCTGGCTCTGGTGACATCCTGGTCACTGGCGCCAACGGTGGTGTGGGCACCATCGCCATCACGCTGTTGTCTGGTCTGGGCTACCGGGTCGTGGCCTCCACCGGCCGGCCTCAGGAGGTAGAGTTTCTCAAGAGCCTGGGAGCCGCCGAGGTCATCTCCCGTGACGAACTCTGCGTGCCGGGCAAGCCGCTTGCCAAGGAGCGCTGGGCCGGTGTCGTCGATTCCGTGGGCAGCCACACGTTGGTCAATGCCTGCGCTGGTACCCGCTACGGCGGTGCGGTGGCCGCATGCGGTCTGGCTCAGGGCATGGACTTTCCGGCCACGGTGGCGCCGTTCATCCTGCGCGGCATCACGCTGTATGGCATTGACAGCGTGATGGCGCCGTTGACGGTGCGCTGCGCCGCCTGGGACAGGTTGGCGCGTGACCTGGACCTGGAAAAGCTCGAGGCAATCACGCATGAGATCGGACTCGCGCAGGTGCTCCAGGCGGGTGTTGACATCCTCGCCGGCCGAATTCGTGGCCGTCTGGTCGTTAACACTGGCGACCAGTGAGCAACACACAGTTGCATTGCAGCATCAGCGCGCTGCATCAGGTGAACTGACATTCCAGCAATCAACGGCTGCGATCGGTGACCTGGACAGCGACATGTGTGCGCTATGGATGCATGGCCACGTAGAGACGTCCTCTGCGGTGACGTGGATGGCCATCGCCCTTGACTGCGCAGAAGGCCACGCCCTTGACCTGGCCGCACATCGGCGCGGACAAGGTCATAAACGGGCCACATTGGAAAAGTTGGAGGTCTCTACTG
>Ga0315908_10002480_pt1 | contig 13496 bp, 8 predicted proteins | sample LakEriMetagenome_12_FD_203520 | JGI IMG/M metagenome (GOLD analysis project Ga0315908, IMG submission 203520) | Freshwater fungal communities from buoy surface, Lake Erie, Ohio, United States - Buoy 4 MA124 | ecosystem: Environmental > Aquatic > Freshwater > Lake > Lake biofilm | place: USA...
TTAAAATTTATAAAAGATTAATTACATCTGACATTTAAATACAAATTAAAGACTTTTCTTTAGATAATTAAATTTAATCTAAATTTTAAGAATCACTTAATTGATCAGATAATAATTCATAAAAAAACGTTTAATTTGACTAGGACTGATTTAGATTTCAAATAGAATTTATTGAATCGTCCATTTATTAATCCATAAATATTTAGGCATCATTAAATATATTCTAATTTTGATTTTAAATTTGATCTTTTTGCGAATAAGTTTCAATATTAGATATATAATTTAGCATTTAAGGAGTAATATCTTAAACAAGAGAACTCTAATTAGATTGAGAATTTTTATTGAATTTATGATATGTTTCTGAAAATAAATATTACAGCTATTAACTGTGATAGCTAAAAGTGTGGTTTTTTTCATCTAAGACAAAATCAGATATATTCTGCTTATTAATAGTGCGATAATAAATAAGTTGCTCAAAAGTAGTGACAGCTAATAGCCTATAAATATAAGTGACTTTTTATTGTGACTCTCTCCAGATTCTACTAATAACTTGTTTATCATTACTTGGATTCCAATCAACTTCTATTAAAATCATCCTATTAGCAGCTGTTAGACATAACCCAGTACCTCCTGCCTTCAAGCCTAATAGAAAAACTGTATGTTGATTCTGTTCATTAAACTAGTCTATTAACTATTACCTCCTACTGCCTTTTACCTATCCATCAAGTCTCAAATTCTTCAACCCTAATTTGCCTATCACTTCCTCCACCAAATCAAGAGTTTATACAAAAGAACTCACAATTACTATTTTCTCATTCTTATTCATCTAATTCAATACATCAACAATGAATTTCATTTTATTACTGGCTTAAACTATAATCTAGAAATCTTGTTCTTTATCTTTATAACAAGAATTATAAATGGTAGATTTAAATTGTTGACTAAATTAGTTCTGATCTTGGAATAACAATTAGGGATGAGTGAGTAGTTTTCTTAGGATAGTAATATAAGTAAGGGCATCAGAGTTATTGGTCTTGATTTAGGTAACTATCTAGTGATAAATAGTGGATTGAAGAGGAGTGAGATTGAGAAACACTACACATTCTATTTTATTAGGTAAATAAGAGGAAATAACTGAACTGTCTCACCTCAAAATAAACTTATGGATTATTTTAGAAAGCTCTTCGCTTCTAGCTTGTGCTAGAATCTTCTAGGCTGCAGAGCATTTCTTGTCCATTCCTTAAAGAATTGTCTAAGCAAACACTTTGTTAAACATCTAAAGAGTACCTAGGATACCAGGATTCACCAAATTAATGCAAGTGAAGAACTCTTATAATTTATTTTATAGAGGAGTTCCTGTCAAGATTACTTTCACAGCCTTCATTAAAGAAATTAACTTCACTAATTTAGTATTGTGATTTTTTAATCAATGTCCTTCATCAAATATTATCAAACTACATTAATTCCCTAATTCTTTGAACTTTGCAAATTAATCATATGATATTATCAGCAGTTTTTATTAAGACTATATGAATTATTTCACTAACTTGCTATCTTCGCTCTAAAATAAATCGTATGATTTATATATGAAGTATGTTTAATAATATGGATAAGTATATAAAGAAAATAAATTCTAATATAAATACTGAGAATATTTTGATAGAAGAGAGCCTTAACCCCAACCACTTTTTAATCTCCTTTTCCCAATTATTGATAAGACTAAGAGGACAGACAATGACTGCCTTGGTTATAACAGGAGTATTATCAGCATTGGGATTTTGATGAAATAAGATCCATAGACTGACAATAGTTTGAATAGTCTTGCCTAAACCCATGCTGTCTGCCAATATACACCCTTTATACTCTCTGTCATTTATTCCACTGATACATCACACAAGAAATTTCACTCCTTCTCTCTGATGAGCTCGTAGCTTTTCATCTAAAAATAACTCAATATACAAGTTATTAACATATTCATTACCCATTTCGTTTTTACTTATCAGTATTTTTTATCCTTCTTTTACTTCATTTACTTTATTTGTAGGGTCATTGAATTGTCCTTTCTTATTCTTTATTATTTTATCTTTTATAGTTATGTTTTATTCTCTTAAAAATATTCTTCCTGTTTAATAATCTTCATATTTTTTCTCTTAATTTATTTACACTATATTTTTTTATTTTGAATTTACCGTAAAAGGATCCGAATCTGAAGCCATTTTATTCTTCTTCGATTTACTCTAATACAGTTTGATAAATAGCCTTTTATTTAAATTCAACATGCATGTTTTTTCCTTAATCATTGATAAGAAATACTTTATTATTCTCAAATAAAAGGAAACCATCTTCATATGTTTTATTTTTCTTGTTTATTTATTTTGAAACGAAAATGCTATATATTTTTTACATTAATAAAAATTTTTACTTATATTAAGCAATATTAATTATATTGATAATATCTTACTTTAATAAACTTTAATATAAATAAATTTAAATTTAAATGAATATATTAATAAACATCATATTTTTTTTTAATATTATTGATTAATCAATAAATTAAATAAATTTAAATGTTGGTATATAAAGTAATGCTCCTATGATAATAATTAATTATATTGAGTGGATTTAGAGTTTAATTGTTTAATAAAAAGATTTGGATAATCTATTTAATTATGAAGTGGATAAATAATATTTATCAGGAATCATTTATGATTAATTTGAATAATTTAGTAAGAATAATAATTACAAAACGATCTACTATTTATTTTAAACTAACAAATCAATAAATTTATCTGACAGTGAAATAAGATAAATAATAAGTAAAAATAACATAAATGTTTATTAGAAAAATAAAATTTTGGATAAAATAAACCTAAAACAAAGTTATGAACAAAATGTAGATATAGATATAATAATATATTACTACTAAACTTAGAAAAGTGAATCTACAAATAAAATAATATACTCTAATATTGATGAATCGATTTTTAGTTAATATATTCCAAGCCAATATAATTTTTATAAAGATAACATCATAGCCTATTATTAGTTTTTCGGAGTAATTTAGATTTATCGCTGTTTTTTGAGAATGGTCTAATCTGTTTTCACTGTCGTCATTCCATGGTTTTTGATTAATTCTCTTCTCCTCTTTATCTTTGATTTTTAGTTTTGAAGCATGATTTTTAAAATGTAAATCAAAACCAAATTAAAATTTTAGCAACTTTTTCTAATGCATTTCACCAGATTGTTGATTTTCAAACCCACTTTTAAGTTTAAATAGTAAAAAATTAAGCAAAATCTATTTTACAAGCTTTTTTATATTTATTTTTATTTTTCTATTATGCTTATGTTTTTTTTTATTCTTACTGACATTCTTATCACAGAATTCAATTAAACAAATAATATCAATTTAAATTAATAAGGGAATAGTAATTCCATTGGAATTTGTATATCGAAAAGTGATTTAAATTTTCCAATAGAATATTTATAAAAAGAAAATAATTAAATAAATATTGAAGTTATTGATAACATAATGGAATTAATTAAATAGTTTATTTTTTTAAGATGTTATGGTATTTTTATTAGTCAGTTTTAAATTTAATACTTTTTTTTGTATTTTAGTGATTCTATTCAATTTAATTATAACAACTTTAGAACTATGAATATGTTTAATATTCATAAAATACTTTATAATAGACGGTTTATAAACGATAATATTTATAAAACATATGAAACAGAGATTCTTGTTTTTAGAAATAAATAAATTAATAAAACTCTCTATTTAAAACCTTTTAATGATGAAAATTAAAAAGAATTTCAAGGATTTTTTAATAATATTTATATTTATTATATTACTAATACGACAAATTATATTTTTCTTTTTATTTATCTTTGTTATAGTATAACAAAATAACACTATGAAAATTCTGTTGATTATCAATATAAAATGCTTAAATCTAGTAAAAATAATTGAATAAATAATTTATATTCAATATTTTAAATGTATAAAATATTTATATTATAATATTAATAAATAAAGATAATTTTATAATAAATAAAAATATTTAATATTAATTTAAATAATAAATATCAGTAAAGATTATATTAACATTTGAAGTCGTAGTAATTATTAAATGATTGATATCGATTAGATTAAATATCAACCCAGTTTCCATTGGAATCACAAATTTTATGAGTAAACTATAATTGTAATTTAATTGGCTATATAGTACACTAAACATTACAAGGTTGAATAATAGAAATATAAGAACAGAAGGATTAATAAGCAGGCCCACAGTTTGACTATGACTCAATGAGATTACAAGCAAAAGTACAAGAGAATTTGAAATTTGGAGGTAAGATATAACAAGTACTATCGAAATAACTAAAGACAAATCCTTTTTAACACAAAGGGTTATTATCAGAATAAACACCAATTGGCCACATACACCTTTTAGTATCATGACCCTGACAAGTATAATTATACTGATCCATAATATAAATAATTTGTCTAATATCAGCCTTATCAAGGAAGCCAGTAGGTCCTGTAACATACTTCCTCTCTCCAAAGATATTGAGATTATTATGTGGCACTGAATCTTCACTATTGCCCCATCTCCTTACTATGGTGAAGAGACTGATATTGGGCATGAGGTCAGATTTAATATGAGGATAATCCCAAGGGAATAAGAGTGTGAGATTATCATAAGTCCTCCATTCTTTTTATTTTCCACACTCATCCATCTACCAATTGTGAATTCCTTCTGAGATGTAAGTAGCATGGGATCCATAAGCACTATAGACAATAGGATGAGAATCTCTATACTTTATTCTTTTATCAGAATACTCTAATATCTCACCACCACTATGCTAGGACAATCCTAATCGAGTTGCTATTCCTTATTTGAATTCTATAAAAATGTGTTCGATGTCTCCTACATGATTACCTAGTCCTATTTTCCCTAGGTTATAAGGATAGTAGAACATGTAGTTGATTGTCACATTTAGTCCATTTATTATCTGCATATAACTATGTTCATAGTTTGAGTTTGGTAGAATTATCACATAACATCGAGCTAATTAACTTTCTTCTTGTCCTTTGAAATAATCTAATAACTCTTCTGGACCTTTCAATTTCTCTTTTGTCACCATAAATAACTCGCCATTTACATTCAATGGCTATGTGTATTGTAATGAGAAATCTAAACTGCTAGGATAAAACTTGTTTTCATACTTATCATTTAAATAGACTAAAGGTGCATTTTCAGTAACAAATTCATATTACTTTTCTAGTTCTTATCTATCCACTTTTATTTCTATTTTGCATTCTAATAAATTTATTCTCTAATCTTACAAGTTTAATACTTTACTTTTATCTTTAAATTCATAAACAGTTCCACTCAAATCTATTATCATTTACTCAATCTCAAATTCTTTTTATTCTATTTCTGTTATTTTTAATTAATCACTAAAAGTTAAGTCATTTAAAATCAATTATTCTTTTTTAATGTCTAATTATATTTTATTGAATTTGATAGTTTCTTAGTTTTTATTTATAAAAACTGCGTTTTGATTTAAATTTAAGTAGTATTTACCATTTATGAAAATTATATTTTGCTGAACATTTTAAACGGAGTAAAAAAATGTTAAACAAATTAATAATAAGTATTTGATTTACATAAATCTTAGAATAATATTATATTTTTGAAGCTTAATAGTAAGTGTTTGAATTACATGAATCTTAGAATAATATAATTATAAATATATATAAAGGATTATTTTATATTGAAAATATGATAATATATAGTTAATAGAAATATCATTATGAAAAGGTCATTAATGTTAACCACATAAAATGTGGAAAGCCTTAAATTTGTAACTCTTCTGAATAATTAACATTTTCAATAGATGTTATTCCTGATTCTTTCAATTCTATATTTTCTATGGAAAGATTCTGCTCTGAATTAGTACCGCCAATAAATGTGATGGATTAATCCTTATGATTATAGAAACCTTCACCATAAACCCTCTATGATTATAAATAAATAAAATATAATAATTACAGATTTACTCAGTTTATAGTTGAGAATAGTAAGTTAATTGGTACTAAGATTAAAATTAAGAATATGATTAGCACATTCCTTTCCATTGCTACCTCCCAAAATGAGAATATTGTCTTTATCCTTAACTAAAGGGAGACTTCTTACAATTTAATTTGAAACATTTGAGAAATCAATTTAGATAATAGAGAATTGTGATTTTTGGAAAGAATAAACATCAATATTAGGAGCAACAATGGTTTAATTTGAGAACCCTCCATAGATATACAAGGATTAAGAATGGAATAGAGCAGAAGGTTAAGATCTACATTAACTCATTTGACCAATTAGTGTCCAAGTATCTTTATCACTCTCATATAACTCTATTGAGTCTAGATAATTCTATTATGACTTACCTCCTATCGCAACCACTCTATCGTTTCCTACTTGAATCAATTTATGAGTTAATCTTTCAACATTCATGTCACATCTACGCATAACTTTGAATACTATTTTATTATTATTCATCCAATATTATAAACTATGGCTTTTTTTTTGTACATTAATACAGTCGAACCCTCCACTTGTTAGGATTGAGTTATTGTTTAATTGACAACAGTCTTCCATTATCATTGGGATGTATATTTAATCATCTATGTTCAATGCTGAATTCATGCTGATTGAATTTTACTCCTCTTCTAATATCATTTGGATTTAACGACCCTCACTATTCATATTAAAAATCTATGCCAATATTAATTTCTATCCAAAATTTTATATATCTTCTAATTTTATTTATTCAAATTCTTATTTTAAACTCTCTACTTATTCTTATTATTTTTTATTACAATCATGATCATCCTCACAATCATCACAGAAAAATATTTACATTTAACATGTTTTGCAAGTTCTTTAAAATAATGTTTCATTTTTTTTGCAATAAAAACACAATGGCATTTCTATTTTATATTATTAATAATATCTAATATTATTTTATATTATCTATTTTTATTCATTATTCTTATTTATTATTAAATATTTTATATTACACTCCTATAAAATATAAAATATTAAGATATTATGTCTAAATTTTTTGCTCCTCAAGACAGTTCAAGTGAAAGTTCTTAAGAAAATGAATAATAAGAAGAATAAATTAAAGTTTAATAATAGCCATAAAAAAAAATTAAAAAAATAAGTGAAAGTGATGATGACGATTAAGAATAAGGAGGAAGAGTTATTTTGAGTGAAAAAGACAAAAAATTTGGGAAAATGATAGAAGTTTACTAAATAATATAGAAGAAATTAAAATTAGAAGATTATGTATATGTACAGTAAAAATTTGATGAATTGAATAAATTATACATTAAAAATGAGAAGTTAATAAAAAAAGAAGGAATTCCAGATTTTTACATTCATAGTTTAATAATAATATAAAATTTAACAGAAGGAATTTCAAACGAATAGAAATAAAAGTTAAGCAAAACAAATAATACTGCAATAAACACTTTAAAGCAAAAGATAAAGAAACTTTCAAAGCAATTTGAATAAGAAATATAACAAATGAATAAGAAGCTGGAAGAGGAAAGAGTGGGGAAATAGATAACAGTTGAGGAAAAAGAGAAAGAGCCAGAGGATCCATTGGATTATTTAGATAGTTCTTAAGATGCTTAATACTTTTTGGAAAGTGATAGTGAGGAAATGTTCGGCAAAAAGGAAGATGAAGATGATGATGAAAATAGTGACATGGAATATGTTAACACTGATGATCCTGCTATTAGGAGGCTCAGGTGGCTTAAGAAGGTAATTAATTTATATATTCTTATTATCTATATCATTATCATCTAATAAATTTATAATTGTAATAATATATAGCAAAAATATTTATAAATATAATAATGTATATATTCAAATATGATAATTAAATATTAATAAATTTCAATGAATAGGCTCCTAAGGATGAGAAAGACAAGGAAGAGGACAGAAAGAGGATATTAGACGAAAAGGAGAAATTGAAACAATAAAAGTAAAGAGACATAAAAGTACGATAATAGAAGAACAGAAGAGACTATGAAAATATAGGATACAAGAAGAAAGATCTAATAAATGTGGATAAGTCTTAGGTTGATCAAGAATTGAAGAGAATTAATCAGGATTGAGTAAAGAATGTGGAAAATAATGAAGATAATTTATTCAAGTTAGAAAGCATGTTGAATCTATTCCCATCCGAAAAGATTAAGAGACTTGAAATTATTATTATTATCTTTGCTGTCAGATTTGATCTTAGTAAGTTCAAATTCCCACTTTATATGTAGTCAGAGTATTGGAAGGCCAATCTCGATAACCTCAATGAAGCTCTATCCATTATCTAATAACTCACTCCATCTTAAATTGCTTCTATCAATCATTATTAAGAGTACTTTTTATATATTCATTTTATTATTACTTAATATATTTATTTTTTAATTATATTTTATAATTTTATGTATTGTCAATAATTATAATAATAAATAAATTTGAAGGGAAGAATTCAAATATACTTAAGGAAATTTAAGACAATTACTAGCAAACTAATTTGAAACATTAGAAATTGAGATAAATAAAGCATTTAGAAACTTTGAATAAGTGCACAGTGAATATGTAAGTCGAGTTAAAGATTTACCAGAACTATTGTTATTTGGTCGTAAGATATACAAATACTTCAAATAATGTGGTGATTAAGAGAACTAGATAAAAATAGGATATATATTATTAGTGAACATTTATTACCTATAAGAAGAATAGATAGAGAAAGTGAGAAGTAATAATGGAGGAAGTAGTGGGGAGGAGTTTTATAGAGAAATAAATATTAGAGAAGAAATGAGGGAATATTATGCAGTGATCATGGGTAGTGATTTGGAACAGAAGAAGAAAATTAGGAGTAAGTTGATGTTTATTTATCATCTTAGTAATCACGATGAGTTCAAAACTGCTAAACATATCTTTTTAGTTAGTAGGTTAATTGATATTATTTAGTATTAAGATTCTTTATTGTAGATTCTATATAATCGCTCTATAGTTCAGATTGGATTAAGTGCATTCAGATTAGGTAATTATATTATCATAATAATAAAGTTATAAAAAATTATCATAAAATAATATTATTATAAAATATTATAACAAAATTATTTAATATTATAATTTGATTTAATTTTATAGGATAATATCAAGAAAGTTATAATATTCTGAACGAACTCTGCAGCCTTCAAAGGACAAAAGAAGTATTAGGATAAGGCATATCTAAACAGAGTCTGAATGAGAAAGAAGAAAGGAAAAGATAAACTCTTCTACATTAATATATAAACACTGAATTAGTAGACACAGTGTACTTAATAAATTCAATGATCATAGAATCAGTGCAAATTCTATTAGATCCTTATGATCAAAAAAAATTACAAAACAAGTCCATCTTTAGAAAATTTCTAGAATTCTATGAGAAGAACTAATATTTTACTGAGCCTGAAAATAATAGAGAAATAGTATTAGCTGCTACTAAAGAATTAATTAAAGGAAATTGGAATAATTGTATTCAATATCTCAGTACATTTAAGTTTTGGGCAACTATTCAAAACTCATCATAGACTCAGGCCACTCTCTTTAATAAAATCAAAGTTATCTCTATTTAAACTTATCTTATTTAAAATAAAAATAATTTTGATAATCTTAATCTCACTTTCATTTAAAATCTTTTCTAAATGCCCATTCCCACTATTAAGTCTATCGTTTCTAAAGTAAATTCTATTTTTTTTATCTATATCTATATTTAAATAGTTGATTTTTAATAGAGATATTCTTGCTACTATGGATTACAATAATAATGTTATTCTGTTTGAACATAATGATATTTCTTAATTGTAAAGAATTTCTTAGTAATTTACTGAAAAACTCTATTTGCAATTGTCTCATAATGAAAGAATTTATGATAGTAAATTTGGAGGAGATTATACTTTTAATAAAGAAGAAATTCCTGAAAGCATTCTTTAAGCTAAAGCTACTAAACTCAAATAAAGTAACAAAAAAAAGTAAACTAAAGTCAAATAAACCTAAAGAAAGAAAAAATGAAATAATTGTCAAAATATTATATTATTATTATAACATTATCAATATTTTTATTCTTTACAATTGCTATATTTAATAAAATTATTTTTTGTTACTTTTATTTATTAAAAAGAATACATTTAAAATTTTGATTAAATAATTTAAGGATAAAAAAGTAAAAATATAATATATAAATCTTTTTAATAATATAAAAATATTAAATAACAAGTCAAATAAATAATAAATATAAAGATAAAAAAATAACAATGGGCATTTTAGCTGGATCTTTAGTTTTTGTAGTAATTGCGATAGTTCTAATAATTATATCAATAGTAAAAATAAACTCGTTATAATCAGAAGAGCCTAACGAATTAGAGTAAAAAAGCAGTGAAATAACGAATGAAATAAAGTAAGCTCATAAATGGACAGCTTGTGTAAGCATAACTATTGGAACTATTTGCTGTTGGATAATGTGGATTTGTACTTACTTGCACTAAATGCATCCCCTTATAAAACCAATTTTGGAAGGTCATTGATTATTATATCATTTTATATCTTTATTTTCTATAATTTAACTAAGAATTTATCATCATTTTCATTATTATACTCATAATTATTCCTATAATAATAAAATTAAATTGATAACATTAAATATAAATAATTATTATAATATTAAAGATAATAGTAAATAATAAAAGATGATGATATTAGATAAATATTAAGATATTAATAATAATAATTAATAATTAATATCAAATAAAAATGAAGAATAGCATAATAATATTATTATTAATAACAATGATAATGTATGTGTAAAGTAATAAGAGCCACGCTAGATCTTAAAACAAGAATAAGAATAAAGCAAAGAAACTTTCTTTAGAGTAACAAAAGAAAGCAGAAGAGATGCTTGAAATGCTTAATTAATTTTTAAAAAGGAATAAAGCTGCTAATCTTAATGGTTAAGATGTTAAAAGTAAAAATGTTGCTAGTGCTGGTGGTACTCCTGCTGCTGCTGGAACTCCTGCTACTACTACTCCTGCTACTACTACTCCTGCTGCAACTACTCCTGCTGCTGCTGCTGGAACTCCTGCTACTACTACTCCTGCTGCTGCTGCTGCTTCTTCTCCTCCCACTCCACCTGATCCAAGTAGATATTATTAATATATACATAAATCTTACTATCATTATCATTATCATAATAGGATTCTATGGTCCCAACAAAAAAACATTAAATGGAGTCATTGTTTAGAATTACTAACCTAGCTAAGGTCAAGAATAATATGCCTAATTGATAATGGAAGATTAATAATATATTCCTGAAGACTATAAGGACTTGGAAGTGACTAAAGAATGTGAATTAAAGCAAGGTTATTTAGGTTTAGTAACTGACATTGCTCCTGGAGATAAATTCCAATTGACTCAACCAATCCTAACTGCTAAGGCCTGTTTCGTGGTATTGAATAAGAAGAGTCTATCTTTTTTTAATAAGGAGAACATAAATGCATTGGTAAAGACAGTAGATATCTAACACTTAAAACCATCGTATTATCCTACTGCATGGAATGGATTATTCTGTTGGTAATTGATTCCTTCAAATACTATTGCTTTATTGAAATCAATGATCACCAAAGGACCTACTTCACTTCCTGTTGATAAAGTAGCAGCCACTATCTGTGCTCCTTCTTAATCTTCAATGGATGATTGGTTAAAAGCTATTTAGAGATTCCATAATTGTGTTGTTTAACCATTAAAAGTCAATGCAGTTTAAAAGGAATAATCAGAAGCTGATAAATTGAATGGATGGTATAAGGTGTTGAAGACTAGAAAAGTTTAGGAAGAAGCTGATGATGAATAGGAAGAATAAGAGGATGATAATAATGAAGCTAGTTTATTAAGAGATTATATGAAGAAGTTTAAAGAAGATATATTAAATAAGAAGGCAGAAGAAGCTTAATAAAGAAGAGAAAAAACTGTAGAGTTAGAATCAGAAATTGAAAAGATCAATAAGGAAGAAGAAGAAAAAAAGTGTCTAGATAAAGCTTTAGAAATTAAGTCATAGGAAGAAGAAAAGCAAGTAGAGTAGATGTTGCAAAGTGAATATGAGTTAAAGGAAAAGAAGGCTCTTGATGCCAAAAAGAAGGAGCTGATGTCCAGATTAGATAAAGAAAGTCAGAGAATTATAGAAAGTCAGAGTGATTTAACTGATGCTGTCAGAAAAATGAGAGAGGAAATGAAAAGTAAAATGGTTTAGACTATTACTTCTCTTACTAAAAATCAGGATCCTGATATGTGTTATTTCATGGAAACTTCTTTCCCTAATGATGTCAAATATACTTCTTAAAAAATCAAGTACTCTTGTGAGTAACTTATTGATGTTCAGAATGTCGACATAGATGTAATAAAACAAAATTATATTACATAAATTATATTAAATAAATTTATTACCTATTACTTATATTAAATAGATATATGATATATATTTATAAAATAATATATTAGCTTACTAACTAATGTCTCCTTGAACACTCTTTCTGTAGAGTTTGTTGTAACCTCAACATTGGAGAAATAGAATTAAAAGAAAGAGAAGAATGTTAAACAAAATGTTAGGACCAAATCAATGGAAATTTACCAAGTGATGCTTTCCATATGGATTTCGAAATATAATAGAACATAAAGAAAACAAAGGCTGATGAAAAGATTCTTGCTGCTGTATATTATTTATTATAAAAATATATAATAATATGGGATTTAATTTTATGATTATAATATTAGAAAATAGAGGCAGAGTAACAAATTCAAATGGCAAATATAATGAAAACTAGAGAGGCAGATGCAGCTTCGGTTGAAGAAAGTTAAAAATAGGCAGAGAAATTAATGGCTGATGCAAAGAAAAATTAATAAGATGATGCTTAAGCATTAACAGCAGATTTAGATGCTGACATTCCTAATAATTCATAATAAATATAAAAACCTGCTACTCCTGCTCTTAAACCTCTTCCTCCTCCTCCTGTAGCTGCAATTCCTCCTCCTGTAGCTGCAATTCCTCCTCCTGAAGCTGCTCCCGCTGCTCTTAAACCTCTTCCTCCTGCACTTAAACCTCTTCCTCCTCCTATTGCTCAACCTACACCTCCTGTAGCTGCAATTCCTCCTCCTGAAGCTGCTCCCGCTGCTCTTAAACCTCTCCCTCCTCCTATTGCTCAACCTACACCACCTGCATAATCAAAAGGTTTTTTAGATACTCTTAAATCACTTAATCCTTTTGGAAAGAAAAAAAAAATATGATTTAAAATTATTTCATTTAAATATTCATATTTATATTATTTTATATATTTATAATTATTATTATTATTATTATTATTATTATTATTATTATTATTATTATTATTA